>Ga0209607_1000117_pt1 | contig 66182 bp, 58 predicted proteins | sample AD_UKC117_MetaG_FD_184413 | JGI IMG/M metagenome (GOLD analysis project Ga0209607, IMG submission 184413) | Active sludge microbial communities of municipal wastewater-treating anaerobic digesters from Hong Kong - AD_UKC117_MetaG (SPAdes)... | ecosystem: Engineered > Bioreactor > Anaerobic >... | reverse complement strand
GCCTCGGCGTGCGCTACGTCCTGGTGGGCGACGACTTCCGCTTCGGCGCCAAGCGGGCGGGCGACTACGCCATGCTCGACGCCGCCGGCGCGCGGCTGGGCTTCGACGTGGCGCGCATGCAGAGCTATGAGGTGCACGGGCTGCGGGTTTCTTCTTCCGCCGTGCGCGAGGCGCTGGCCGAAGGGCGCCTGGACGACGCGGCCGCCCTGCTCGGCCGGCCCTACAGCATCAGCGGCCACGTGGTGCACGGGCGCAAGCTCGGCCGCGCGCTGGCCGAAAGCGCCGACGGCCGGGGCGACGGCTTCCGCACCCTGAACCTGCGCTTCTCGCGCCGCGCCCACGCCTGGAAGCCGGCCGCCAGCGGCATCTTCGTGGTCGAGGTGCACGGCCTGGGCGATGCCCCCATTCCCGGTGTCGCCAACCTGGGCGTGCGCCCCTCGCTCGACCCGCACGACGTGAACGGCGGCCGGGTGCTGCTGGAAACCCATTGCCTGGCCTGGCCGGAGCACCTGGGACCGGAAGGGGCCTACGGTAAAATCATCCGCGTGGATCTGCTGCACAAACTGCACGATGAGTTGCGCTATCACAGCCTGGCGGCGCTGACCGAAGGCATCGCGCGCGACCGCGCCGCCGCGCGCGCCTGGTTCGACGCCCGAATTTGAAGGGGCGGCGGGCCCCCAGCTCACCAGCAGGCACCGCGCCCCGCCATCTGCCCCGCTCCCAACTTCATAGCTGCCTGCGCCAGCTGCGCGCGGGCCAGCAGCCGATTTGATCCTGAAAACCAAGCCAGAAGTTTTTCCATGAGCACCGACAGCAAGACCGACTACCGGAAGACGCTCAACCTGCCCGACACGCCCTTCCCCATGCGCGGCGACCTGCCCAAGCGCGAGCCCGGCTGGGTGAAGCAGTGGGACGAGTCGGGCCTGTACAAGCGCCTGCGCATGGCCCGCGCCGGCCAGCCCAAGTTCATCCTGCACGACGGCCCGCCCTACGCCAACGGGCAGATCCACATCGGCCACGCCGTCAACAAGGTGCTCAAGGACATGATCGTCAAGGCGCGCCAGCTCAAGGGCATGGACGCGCACTACGTGCCGGGCTGGGACTGCCACGGCCTGCCGATCGAGAACGCCATCGAGAAGCTGTACGGTCGCAACCTGAGCCGCGACGAAATGCAGGCCAAGAGCCGCGCCTTCGCCACCGAGCAGATCGCGCAGCAGATGGCCGACTTCAAGCGCCTGGGCGTGCTGGGCGAATGGAATAACCCCTACAAGACCATGAACCCGCGCAACGAGGCGGGCGAGATCCGCGCGTTCAAGCGCGTGATCGAGCGCGGCTTCGTCTACCGCGGGCTCAAGCCGGTGTACTGGTGCTTCGACTGCGGCTCCAGCCTGGCCGAGTTCGAGATCGAGTACCAGGACAAGAAGAGCACCACCATCGACGTGATGTTCGAATGCGCCGACCCGGGCCAGTTGGCCGCCGCCTTCGGCACCGCGCCGCTGGATGCGCCGGCCTTCGCCGTCATCTGGACCACCACCGCCTGGACCATCCCGGCCAACCAGGCGCTCAACATCAACCCGCACCTGAACTATGCGCTGGTGAAGACGCCGCGCGGCTACCTGATCCTGGCCGAAAGCCTGGTCGAGAAGTGCCTGGCGCGCTTCAAGCTGGAGGGCGAGGTGGTGGCCACCGCCAGGGGCCAGGCGCTGGGTGGCCTGCACTTCAAGCACCCGCTGTACGACGTGGACGCAGGCTACCGGCGCTTCTCGCCCGTGTTCCTGGCCGACTACGCCACCGACGAGGACGGCACGGGTATCGTGCACTCGTCCCCCGCCTACGGCCTGGACGACTTCCATTCCTGCGTCAGCCACGGCATGAAGGTGGAGGACATCCTCAACCCGGTGCAGGGCAACGGCAGCTACGCGGCCGATTTCCCGCTGTTCGGCGGCCTGAACATCTGGAAGGCCGTGCCGGTGGTCATCGAGACGCTGAAGAACGCCGGCCGCCTGCTCGACAGCGCCGACATCCAGCACAGCTACCCGCACTGCTGGCGCCACAAGACGCCGGTGATCTACCGCGCCGCCTCGCAGTGGTTCGTGCGCATGGACGAGGGCGAAGGCGTGTTCACCAAGGACAAGGCGCCCGAGACCCTGCGCCAGATGGCGCTGAACGCCATCGAGCAGACCGGCTTCTTCCCGGCCAACGGCCAGGTGCGCCTGCGCGACATGATCGCCGGCCGCCCGGACTGGGTGATCAGCCGCCAGCGCGCCTGGGGCGTGCCGATCCCGTTCTTCACGCACAAGGAGACCGGCGAGCTGCACCCGCGCACCATGGAGATCCTCGACCAGGCGGCCGACATCGTCGAGCAGGGCGGCATCGAGGCCTGGAGCCGCGCCAGCTCCGAAGAGATCCTGGGCGCCGCGGACGCGCCGCACTACACCAAGAGCACCGACATCCTGGAGGTGTGGTTCGACTCCGGCTCCACCTTCTGGCACGTGCTGCGCGGCACCCACCCGGATGAATGCCATGCCAGCGGCCCCGAGGCCGACATGTACCTAGAAGGCCACGACCAGCACCGCGGGTGGTTCCATTCGTCGCTGCTGCTGGCCTGTGCCATCGAGGGCCGCGCGCCCTACCGCCAGCTGCTCACGCACGGCTTCACCGTGGACGGCCAGGGCCGCAAGATGAGCAAGAGCCAGGGCAACGCCGTGGCGCCGCAGGTCACCAGCGAGAAGCTGGGCGCCGAGATCATCCGCCTGTGGGTGGCCGCCAGCGACTACTCGGGCGACATCGCCATCGACGACAAGATCCTGGCCCGCGTGGTGGACGGCTACCGCCGCATCCGCAACACGCTGCGCTTCCTGCTGGCCAACACCAGCGACTTCGATCCCGCCAAGGACGCCGTGCCCGCCGCCGAGCTGCTGGAGATCGACCGCTGGATGCTGGCGCGCGCCGCCCAGTTCCAGGCCGAGGTGTTGGCGCACTACGAGGTCTACGAATTCCACCCCGTGGTGGCCAAGCTGCAGCTGTTCTGCTCCGAAGACCTGGGCGGCTTCTACCTCGACGTGCTGAAGGACCGCCTCTACACCACCGCGCCCAGGAGCCTGGCGCGCCGCAGCGCGCAGACCGCGCTGTGGCAGCTCACGCACGCCATGCTGCGCTGGATGGCGCCCTTCCTCAGCTTCACGGCCGAAGAGGCCTGGCAGGTCTTCGGCGACAGCGAATCGGTCTTCCTGGAAACCTACAGCGAGCTGCCGGCGCCCGACGCCGCGCTGCTGGACAAGTGGGCGCGCATCCGCACCGTCCGCGAGGCGGTGAACAAGGAGATCGAGGCGCTGCGCGAAAAAGGCGAGGTCGGCGCCTCGCTGCAGGCCAGCGTGACGCTCGGCGCGCCGCCCGAAGACCACGCGCTGCTGGCCAGCCTGGGCGACGATCTGCGCTTCGTGATGATCACGTCCGCTATCGAACTTGAAGCTGCCAGCGCCCTCCAGATAAGGGCTGCAGCCTCAAAAGATGCCAAATGCGAACGCTGCTGGCACTACACGCCGGATGTCGGCCAGAACGCGGAGCACCCCACGCTGTGCGGGCGCTGCGTCAGCAACCTGTTCGGCGACGGCGAGACGCGGAGCCACGCCTGATGGCGCGCGGCCAAGGCTCGTCGGGCGCCAGCCTGGCCCTGTGGCTGGCGCTGGCCGCGCTGGTGGTGGTGCTGGACCAGTTCACCAAGTGGCTGATCGTCGGCAACTACCACCTGGGCGACAGCACCTACGTCACCGGCTTCTTCAACATCGTGCGCGCCCACAACACCGGCGCGGCGTTCTCGTTCCTGGCGGCGGCGGGCGGCTGGCAGCGCTGGCTGTTCACCGCGCTGGCGCTGGCGGCTTCGGCCTTCATCGTCTGGCTGCTGCGCTCGCACGCCGGGCAGAAGCTGTTCGCCTTCTCGCTGGCCATGATCCTGGGCGGTGCCATCGGCAACGTGATCGACCGCAGCCTGCACGGCTATGTGGTCGATTTCCTGGACTTCCACTGGTCGTTCCTGAGCCCGCTGTTCTACCGCGGCCACTTCCCGGCCTTCAACCTGGCCGACAGCGCGATCACGCTGGGCGCGGTCTGCCTGGTGCTGGACGAACTGCGCCGCGTGCGACGCGGGCGCTGACTGGCGCAGGCCGCGCGCCAGCCGCCGCCCGGCGGCCCCGTTCAGTCGAGCGTGAGGATGGTCGAGCCGGTGGTCTGGCGCGCCTCCAGCGCGCGGTGGGCGGCCTGCACCTCGGTTAGCGGGAAGCGCTGGTCGATGTGGATCTTCACCTTGCCGCTCCTGACCACGTCGAACAGGTCGTCGGCCATCTGCTGGCAGCGCTCGCGCGTGGCGATGTGGGCGAACAGCGTGGCGCGCGTGACGTACAGGCACTTGGGCGCCAGGATGGCCGGCGCGAACGGCGGCACCGGGCCGCTGGCATTGCCGAAGCTGGCCATCAGGCCGAACGGCCGCAGGCACTGGAGCGAGCCTTCCCAGGTGTCCTTGCCGACCGAGTCGTAGACCACCTTCACGCCCTTGCCGCCGGTGATCTCGGCCACCCGGTCGGCGAACTGCTCTGCTCTGTAGTTGATAGCGTACGCCGCCCCGTTGGCAAGGGCCAGCTGGCATTTTTCTTCTGAACCGGCGGTGGCGATGAGCTGGTAGCCGAGCGCCTTGGCCCACTGACAGGCGATCAGGCCCACGCCGCCGGCCGCGGCGTGCCACAGCACATGGTCGCCGGCCTGCAGGCCTTCGACGGGCAGCGTCTTGCGCAGCAGGTACTGCACCGTCAGGCCCTTGAGCATCATGGCGGCGCCGGTTTCGAAGCTGATCTCATCGGGCAGCTTGCACACGGCCAGCGCCGGCATCACGCGCACCTCGCTGTAGCTGCCGGGCGGGCTGCTGGCGTAGGCGGCGCGGTCGCCTGCCTTCAGGTGCGTCACGCCCTCGCCCACGGCCTCGACGATGCCGGCGCCTTCCGTGCCCAGCGTCAGCGGCATGGGCAGCTGGTACAGGCCGGTGCGCTGGTAGACATCGATGAAGTTCAGACCGATGGCCTTGTGGCGGATGCGGATCTGGCCTGGCCCGGGTTCGCCCACGGGCACGTCGACGAGCTTCATTTCCTCGGGGCCGCCATTGCGGGCGATCTGTACGGCCAGGGGCATCTTCGGTCTCCTTGGTGATGTCAGGGCGGTTTTGGGGCGCCCATGATGCCACGCAGTGGCCAGGCGCGTGGCGCCGGGGTCAGCCCGCTGCCCGCACCAGGGCCTGCGCCAGCCGGTTGTGGCGCTCCAGCAGCGGCGGCAGATCCAGCGTGGCCAGTTGCCCGTCCCGCACCACGCGGCGCCCGTTCACCACCACATGGTCCGCCGCCGGGCTGGCGCACAGCAGCAAGGCCGCCACCGGGTCGTGCACGGCGCCACCGGCCATGGCCAGCGTGTCGAGCCGGAACAGTGCCAGGTCGGCGCACATGCCGGGCGCGATCTGCCCGATGTCGGCGCTGCGCCCCAGCACCTGCGCGCCGCCGCGCGTGGCCAGGCGCAGCGCGTCGCGCGCGGTGAATTCGGCCGGCCCCAGGTCACAGCCGTAGCGCAACTGGCCGTCGCGTTCTTCAGGCGGCTGCAGGGCGCGGCCGACGCGGGCCAGCAGCATGGCCTGGCGGGCCTCGGCCACCATGTGAGCAGCGTCGTTGCTGGCGCTGCCGTCCACACCCAGGCCGACCGGTACGCCGGCATCCAGCATGCGCCGCACCGGCGCGATGCCGCTGGCCAGGCGCATGTTGCTGCACGGGCAGTGCGCCACGCCGGTGCGGCTGCTTGCGAACAGGCCGATGCCGGCGTCGTCGAGCTTGACGCAGTGGGCGTGCCACACGTCGTCGCCCAGCCAGCCCAGTTCCTGCGCGTACTGCGCCGGCGTGCGACCGAAGCGCTGCTGGCTGTAGGCCACGTCGTGGTCGTTCTCGGCCAGGTGGGTGTGCAGGCGCACGCCGCGCGCGCCGAATCGGCCCCGGTAGGAGCGCGCCAGCGCGGCCGATTCGCGCATCAGCTCGGGGCTGACGGAAAAAGGCGAGCATGGCGCCAGCCCGATCTGCACCATGGCACCGTGGGCCGGGTCGTGCCAGCGCTCGATCAGGCGCTGGCTCTCGCGCAGGATGTCGTCCTCGCGCTCCACCAGGCCATCCGGTGGCAGGCCGCCCGCGCTCTGGCCCACGCTCATGCTGCCGCGCGTGGCGACGAAGCGCATGCCGATGGCCTGGGCGGCCTCGATGCTGTCGTCCAGCCGCACGCCGTTGGGGTAGATGTAGAGGTGGTCGCTGCTGGTGGTGCAGCCGGACAGCAGCAGCTCCGCCATCGCCACCTGGGTGGAAACCTGCACCATCTCCGGCGTCAGCCCGCCCCAGATCGGGTAGAGGCCGCGCAACCAGGTGAACAGCTCGGCATCCTGCACGCCGGGCACGGCCCGCGTGAGGCTCTGGTACATGTGGTGATGGGTGTTCACCAGCCCGGGCGTGACCAGGTGCGCGCCGGCGTCGATCACCTCATCAGCCCCCTGGGGCAGCGCGTCGGCCGGCCCGACGGCCTCGATGCGCTGGCCGCGGATCAGGATGGAGGCATCGCGAAGTTCGGTGCCAGCATCGTCCAGGGTGGCAATGCAGCGGGCATTGCGGATGAGCAGCGTGGTCATGCCCGCGAGTGTTGCAGATCGCGCCGTACCGGTACCCGATGCCGGGGAAAGCGTGAGAAAGCCGCTCAGCCCGCCAGGCCAACGCTGAGCTTCGGCGCCTCGACGCCCGCCGGCAGGCCCACGTGGCTCAGGCGGAACACGTGCCCTTCCGGGTCGGCCAGCACGGCCTGCCATTCACCGTAGTAGGTGGGGTACGGCCCCTTGATCAGCCGGCCGCCCAGCGACAGGGCGCGCGTCACGCCTTCGTCTACCGCCGATGCCTCGTCCAGCATGAAGGTGGGGTAACCCGTGACCGGGGCCGTGGCCGGCTGCGCCGGGATGCGGTCGCCCAATTGCAGCAGGCCGTAGGCCGCAGCGTCGTGGAAGCCGAACTGGAACTGCGGCGTGCTCACCGCCCGGTAGATCGGTGAACGGCTCACCGGATCCTCGGGCAGCCCCAGCAGGGCCTGGTAGAAGCGGCTCTGCGCCTCGATGTCGCGGCAGAAGAAGTTGTGGAAGAGTTTCATGCGGTGGCGTAGGTCTTCCGGTACATCTCGCGCAAGTGCTCGCCGGCCGTGCAGGCGGCAAAGCGCGGCATCTCGCCCGGCGCCACGGTGCCCGGCACGGCCTCGATGCGGGCGAAGTAATCCGGCTCGTAGAAGAACGGGATCGAATAGCGCGGAGCGCCGCTGGAGTAATGGTTGCGCACGCGGTGCGGGTTGGAGTGGTAGAGCCCGTTGGTCCAGCGCGGAATCATGTCGCCGAGGTTGACGACGAAGGTGCCCGGCATGGGTGTGGCTTCGATCCACTGGCCGCCGGGCGTCTGTACCTCCAGGCCACCATGTTGGTCTTGCGCCAGGATGGTGAGCGCCCCCCAGTCGGTGTGGGCGCCGGCGCCGAAGGTGCGCTCGTCGGCATCGGCCGGGTGCGGCGGATAGCGGATCATGCGCAGCGTGATCATGGGGCTTTCGCTGGTGGCGTCGAAATAGCTCTCCGGCAGGTCAAGTGACAAGGCCAGCAGGTTCATCAGCCGGCGTGACAGCGCCAGCATCGCCTGGATGTAGGCCTCGCAGACCGCCGGCGCCTCGGGGATCTCCTCGGGCCACTGGTTGGGGCCATAGGTCTGGTAACCGGCCTTCACGTAAGGATGGTCCGCCGGGTAGACCATGCCGCAGTAGAAACTCTCCTTGAGGTCGGGGCGGGCAGCGGCGTCCAGCGTTTGTTCGCCCAGCCCCTCGAAGCCGCGCATGATGGGTGAGTGTCGGATCGACAAGCGCTGGCGCGTGGTGGCGGGCAGATCGAGCAGCCGCCGCGCCAGCTTGAACTGGCGGCCGATCATCTCGTCCGGCACGCCGTGGTGGCGCACGTAAAAGAAGCCTGAATCCGTCGCAGCGGTTCGCAGGATGCGGGCCGCCGCAGCACTGCCGGGCGCGCCGGGCTCCCTGGCATCGGCTAGGTCGATCACCGGGATCGGCATGGCGTGCCCCTCAGACCTTCAGCTTGCGTTCGGCCAGGGGCGGCAGGAAGCGGTCGGTCCAGATCGCGTCGACGGCGGGCTTGCTTTTCAGGGCGAAAGCCAGCGCAGTTTCATCAATGGTGGCCTGCATGCGCTCCGCCGAGGCCACGCCCCAGCCCTGCTGTCGCACGGCGGCCGTCAGCATGGTGCCGTCGATCATCAGCTTGAGGCGGTCGAGCTCCAGCGCCTCGCTGGCCAGCGGCTCGCGTGCCTTGATGGCTGCGGCGCCTGCCTTGGGGTCGGCGATGACCTCGACCCAGCCACGGGTGGTGGCACGCACGAAGGCACGCATCGCGTCCGGCGAGGCATCGAGCACTTTCTGCGTGGTGACGATGCCGTTGCCGTACGACTTGAGGCCGTAGTCGGCGTACTTGAACACCTTGAGCTGGTCCTCCGGCACGCCGCGGGCGCGCAGGTTGAGCAGGCCGGTGAAGAAGAAATAGGCCGCGCCGTCGAAATCACCCTTGGCGAAGCGCGTGTCGCCGATGTCCGGGGCCACGTTCTCCCACTTGACGCCGGAAGGATCGAAGCCCTGCGCCTTGGCAAAGGCGGGGAACAGCTTGCGCGAGGCGTTGAAAGGCTGCCCCAGCAGCGTCTTGCCCGCCAGATCCGCAGGCTTCTGGATCGGGCCGTTCTTGCGGACGATCATCGAATTGGGGTTGAGGTCGTACTGGATGGCTACAGCCTTGAGATGCGCGTCGGGGTTGTTGACGTCGAACTCGATCATCGAGGCCAGATCGGCCGAGGCTGCGTCGTAGGCTCCGCTAGCCACCAGGCCAATGGCGGCGGTGGAGCCGTTGCCGGTGTCCACCGTCACATCCAGGCCGGCGTCCTTGTAGTAGCCACGCTGCTGCGCCAGCAGGCAGCCTGCGGCCGAGGCCTCGAACTTCCAGCCCAGGTTGAACTTGAATTTCTGCTGGCTACCCTGCGCCCGGACCAAGGGCGTGGCGGCCAGAAAGACGGCGGCGCCGGTGGCGCGCAGCAGCGAACGACGTTGCATGGCAAAGCTCTCCATCTCAGGTAATGACAAGACGGTCAGAGCAATTTCCGGGCGGCAGCAAGCCGCTGAACGCTTCTACTCTCGACGAGCCACCTGAGAAGCAGGATTCATGCCGCCAACCGGAGGCAACCCTGCACAAGCGTGGTGCATGGGCGCCGTGGCAACATCGCCGCTGCCATGCCGAGCCACCGTCTCACGCCTTCCACCGCCATCCTCCTCACCCTGCCGCCGCTGCTCTGGTCCGGCAACGCCGTGGTCGGCCGCGTGGTGGCGCCGCTGGTGCCGCCGATCACGCTCAATTTCCTGCGCTGGGTGCTGGCGCTGCTCATCCTGCTGCCGCTGGCCGGCTGGGTGCTGCGCCCGGCCAGCGGCCTGTGGCGGCACTGGCGCCGCTTCGCCCTGCTGGGGCTGCTGGGCGTGGGCTTCTACAACGCGCTGCAGTACCTGGCACTGCAGACCTCCACGCCGCTCAACGTGACGCTGGTGGGCTCCAGCATGCCGCTGTGGATGCTGGCGCTTGGCCGCCTGTTCTTCAACGCGCCGGTGCGGCGGGCACAGCTGGCGGGTGCGCTGCTGTCCATGCTGGGTGTGGCCACGGTGCTGGCGCGCGGAGAACCTGCCCAGCTGCTGCGCCTGCATCTGGTGCCGGGCGACCTGTACATGCTGGCGGCCACGCTGAGCTGGGCCTGGTATTCCTGGTTGCTGACGCGTCATGCGGAGCCTGAGCCCATCCGCCAGGACTGGGCGGCCTTCCTGCTGGCCCAGGTGGTGTTCGGCCTGGGCTGGTCGGGTCTGATGACGGGCGCCGAGTGGGCGCTGACGCCGGCTCACATCCAGTGGGGTTGGCCGCTGGCCCTGGCGCTGGTGTTCATCGCCGTCGGGCCGGCGGTGGTGGCCTACCGCTGCTGGGGCCTGGGGGTGCAGCGCGCGGGCCCGGCCTTGGCGGGCTTCTTTTCCAACCTCACGCCGCTGTTCGCGGCCGTGCTGTCGGCGGCGTTTCTGGGCGAGCCGCCGCGGCTCTTCCATGCCGTGGCCTTCGCGCTGATCGTGGCAGGCATCGTGGTGTCTTCGCGCCGCTGAAGGCGGGGTTGCCAGCCGCTGCGCGGATCAGCCCTCGACCCGGTCGGCCGCCTCCTCGAGCAGCAGGCGGGGCACGGTTGCGCCCGGCCTGCTCACCTTCCTGGTGGGCGCCAGCACCAGCGCCACCCCGAAGACCACGGTGTCGCCGTGCTGGTTGGACACGGCGCAGTCGAGCTCCACTCGCTTCTTCTCCGGCTCCTTGGACAGCACCGTCACAATCACGGTGAGCGCGTCGCCCACATGCACGGGGCGCACGAAGCGCAGGTTCTGCTCCAGGTAGATCGTGCCCGGCCCCGGCAGTTGGGTGCCGAGCACGGCAGAGATCAGCGCTCCGGCCCACATGCCGTGAGCGATGACGCCGTGGAACGGCGTGCCATCGGCATAGGCCGGGTCCAGGTGGGCGGGGTTGGTGTCGCCCGAAACCGCGGCAAAGGCCTCGATGTCGTCCTGCGTGAGCGCGCGGCGGCGCTGCGCGGATTGACCGATGCGCAGCTCGTCAAAGGTGATGTTTTCGATCACGGCCGGTGCTTCCGGCGTCTGATCGGGGGTGTAGGCGTGGGTCATGGCCAACTGCTCCAGGAACGGCACGGGCCGGCAGGAAGGCGCCGGCAAACTCACCACACAGCCTAGCGGTCCTGTATGGCGGCTGGATGAAGCTGATGCAAACTATGTGCCACGATCCCCCGTTTTCTTGCTGAAAGCTGCATCGTGACAACACCCCTGTTCCGCCTGGTCCGCTGGCTGGTTCTGCCACTGACGGTGCTGCTGTTCCTGCAATGGCCACTGCGCGACGCGGTGCAGGCCGGCTCGCGCGAGGCCAACGATCTGGCTCAGATCCTGTTCGCGCTGTACGCGGCCTGCGCCATCACCGCCGCCTCGCGCGCGCACCAGCATCTGGCCGCACATGGCAGCCGGCGCTTCCACCCTGGCAGCCCTGCGGCGGCCTGGGCGCTGGCGGTATGTCTTGTGCCCTGGGCGGGCTGGCTGTTGTGGTCGGCCAGCCCGGCGGTCTGGCAATCGGCGCTGGCGCTGGAGCGCTTTCCTGATTCCAACAACCCCGGTTACTTCCTGATCAAGATCGCCGCGTGGCTGATGGCGGCGCTGGTGCTGATCGACGCGCTCGCCGCGCTGGCCACCACGCGCCGCGCTTCATGAGCAGCGCCGGCCTCTGGATGCTGGCGACGCTGGCCGTGCTGGTGATCGCCACCGGCCTGCCCGCCTGGGCACTGCTGATCGGCACCTCGTCCCTCTTTGGCCTGGCGGGTGTGCTGACTGGTCAGGTGGATCCCGCTCTGCTTGGCGCCCTGCCCGGCCGGCTGGTCGGCCTGCTCGAGAACGACCTGCTGCAGGCGCTGCCGCTGTACGCCTTCATCGGGTTGCTGCTGCAGCGCCTCACGATGGCGCGCAACCTGCACGCGCTGCTCACGCGCGCCGCCCGGCGCACCGGCGCCGCGCCGGCGCTGGCCACGCTGGGCGTCGCCGCGCTGGTGGCGCCGATGAACGGCTCGGTGGCGGCCAGCGCCAGCATGCTCACGCGGCTGGTGGGACCGAGGCTGGGTGGCGTGGCCCCTGCGCGCGCGCTGGCGCTGATGAGCGCTTCGGCCGCCCTCGGCGTCGTGGTTCCGCCTTCTCTGGTATTGCTGCTGCTAGGCGACGCCATGCTCAACGCCCACACCGAAGCCGTGCGCCTGCCCTGGTTCGCCGGCACTGATACGGCGCGCATCGTCAACACGCAGGACATCCTGCGCGCGGCGCTGGTGCCGGCCCTGCTAGTGCTGGCCGGCTGGGCGCTGGTGGCCTGGCGCCAGGCCCGCACCGGCGCCGACGACGCCCCGACTTTGAGTCGCGGCGCGCGCCTGGAGGCGCTGGCCGTGATCGCCGCCGTGGCCCTGCTCGTCACCGCCGTCTTCACCGGCGTGGTGCGTGCGGTGGAAGCTGCTGCCACCGCCGGGTGTCTGGCCGTGGCATGGGCGCTGGTGAGCCGCGAACTCAAGGGCCACGACTGGCGCGAACTGCTCAGTGACAGCCTGTCTCTCAGCGGTGCGCTGTTCGCCCTGCTGGTGGGCGCCACCACCTTCAGCCTGGTGTTCCGGGCCTGGGGCACCGACCAGTGGCTGGGCCAGCTGGCGGCCGATTCACCGCTGGGACACCATGCCACGGCGGCGCTGCTGCTCGGCTTCGTAGGGCTGTGCGCACCTGTGCTGGACGCCTTCGAGATGATCTTCGTGGTGGTGCCCATCCTGGCGCCGCCGCTCATCGCGCACCTGGGCGACGCGCGGCAGGCCGCAGTGCTGCTGCTGCTGGTGCTGCAACTGGGCTTCCTGCTGCCGCCGCTGGGCTACGCCGTGCTGATGACGCGCGCGCTGAGCGGTCTGGCGCCGATGAGCCTGGGCAGTCTTGTGCGAGGGCTGGCACCCTACCTGGCGGTGCCGCTGCTGGTGCTGGTGGCCGCGTTCGGATGGCCTGCGCTGGTGCACCTGCTCGATGGTCCGGGAGCCAATGCCGCCGCTGCCGCACCGGCCCTCCCGGAAGACGAAGTCGAGCGGCTGATGCGTGAGATGGCGCCGGCTCCGGACCCGGTGGCGCCGCAGCAGCCTCAGTAGGTGCCCGGGTAAGCGCCGCCGTCCGGCAGGATGTTCTGGCCGGTGATGTAGCCAGCCTGCTGGCTGCACAGGAAGGCGCAGATGGCGCCAAACTCCGCCGGCGTGCCAAAGCGCCTGGCCGGGATCTGCGCTTGCTGCGCAGCGCGAATTTCCTCGAGGCTCTTGCCCGTCTTCTGTGCCGCGCCCTGCATGGTGCCGACGAGGCGGTCGGTGTCGAACTTGCCGGGCAGCAGGTTGTTGAGGGTCACCCCGCGCGCGGCCAGCTGCGGATTGCGCGCCACGCCCGCCACGAAGCCCGTCAGGCCCGAGCGAGCGCCATTGGAGAGGCCCAGGATGTCGATGGGCGCCTTCACCGCGCTGGAGGTGATGTTGACGATGCGCCCGAACCCGCGCGCGGCCATGCCATCCACCGTGGCCTTGATCAGCTCGATGGGTGTCAGCATGTTGGCATCCACCGCCTTGATCCATGCCTCGCGGTCCCAGTCGCGGAAGTCGCCAGGCGGCGGGCCGCCGGCGTTGGTGACCACGATGTCGAAATCCGCGCGCCGCGCGAACACCGCTGCACGGCCTTCCGGCGTGGTGATGTCCTGGGCAAGAAAATCGACACTGGCCCCCGCCCTGTCGCCGTAGTCAGCTCTTGTTTTTGCAGCAGCTGCGGCCAGCACCTCGGCCCCGCGCGCCACCATCAGCACGTTCACGCCCTCGGCCGCCAGCGCCTGCGCGCAACCCAGGCCCAGGCCCTTGCTCGACCCGCACACCAGTGCCCATTTGCCTGCGATACCCAGATCCATTTGCCCTGCTCCTTGCGTTGGTTAGGCACCGCGTCGTCGCGCGGCGATGGTGCATTTTGACCCAGGGCCTGACCACGCCAGAGGTCAAACCAACGCCTCACCTCGGCCGGTACAGCGCACAGAGCTTGTTGCCGTCTGGGTCGCGCACATAGGCCAGGTGCAGCGCACCCATCGTGCTTTCGCGCAGGCCGGGCGGATCCTCGATCGAGGTGCCGCCATGCGCGACGGCCGTATCGTGGAACTGCTTCACCTGTTCGGCTGACACGCACTTGAAGCCGATGGTGCCGCCGTTGGCAAACGTGGCTGCTTCCCCGTTGAGCGGCTCGCTGATGCCGAACGAGCCACCGTCATGCCGGTAGAACAGCCGTGTCTGCCCCGTGGCGTTCTGGTTGCGCAAGGGCTCGCCCGCTCCGAGCACGCCGAGCACGGCGTCGTAAAACCGCCTGGAGCGCTCGATGTCGTTGGAACCGATCATGATGTGGCTGAACATGTGGTTGTCTCCTTTGTCCTATGTTCTTGAACTACTTTATTCATAGCTAACAGCGGCTGATACACAAGGCCCAGAAGCCTATTGAATGCCTAAAAGCACCGAGCCGAGCATCCTGGTCGCAACACCGGGGCCAGACGGCCTCACCGCCCTGCCCGGCTGAACATCCAGATGCCCAGCACCACCACCGCCGTGCCCGCGGCCAGCCAGGGGGTGAAGGGTTCGTCCAGCAGAAGCGCGCTCATGGCGATGGTGGACAGCGGGCCGATCATGCCCACCTGCGCGGCCAGCGGGGCGCCCAGGCGCTCGACGCCCATCATCACCAGCAGCACCGGCAAGGCCGTGCAGACGGTGGCGTTGAGCACACTGAGCCAGATCACCGGCTCCGCCACCTGCGCGGCCGACAACGGGCGCAGCAGCAGGAACTGCACGATGCAACACACGCAGGCCACCGACGATGCCAGCCCCACCAGCCGCAGCGAGCCCAGCCGGCGCACGTATTCGCCGCTGAAGAACAGGTAGAGGGCGTAGCTGAAGGTGCTGGCGAACACCAGGCCGGCGCCCAAGGCGATGGCGCTGCTGTCTTCCAGCCGCATCTCGCGCCCGAACACCAGCAAGGCGCCGCCGTAGCTCACCGCCGTGGCCAGCAGGTGCCGGCCGGTGATGCGCTGGCCGCGCAGCAGCCAGGCCAGCAGCATGACCACCGTCGGCGTCAGGTACAGGATCAGCCGCTCCAGGCTGGCCGTGATGTACTGCAGGCCCATGAAGTCCAGCATGCTGGCCAGGTAGTAGCCGGAGAAGCCCAGGCCAATGACGCCCGCCCATTCCCGCCCCGACAGCGCCGGCCGGCCGCGCCCGGCCCACCACGCCATGCCCACGAAGAACGGCAATGCGAACAGCATGCGGTACATGATCAGCGTGGCCGGGTCCACGCCGTAACGGTAAGCCAGCTTGACGATGATGGCCTTGCCGCTGAAGGCGATCGATCCGGTGGCTGCCAGCAGCAGGCCGGTTGCTACCTTGTTGGTAGCTGCCTGCGCCTGCTGTGCCTGGGCTGGAGCCTGATTTGACCTTTGAATTTGCTCAGCGCCCTGCGCCTGCCCCGCCGTGGCGGTGTCCTGCAGGGAAGGCGCGGCGCCGCTCATATGACCCCGATCAGCAGCCGGCCACCAGGCCGTCGCGGCGCGGGTCGCTGGCGCACTGGTAGCCCTCGACCTTCGGGTCGCCCATGCGCCAGATGAACTGACCGGCGCCGAAATCCTGGTAGTTGTCGTGGATCACCTCGGTGCGGTGGCCGCGCTCCAGCAGGCCGGCCACCAGCGTTGCGGCCATGCGCTGCTCCACGTTGATCTCCAGCCCGGCGTTGTAGCGCCAGCGCGGAGCGTCGCAGGCCATCTGCGGGTTCTGGTGGAAGTCGAGCATGCGCACCAGCGTCTGCACGTGGCCCTGCGGCTGCATGTTTGCGCCCATGACGCCGAAGCTCATGACCGGCTGGCCGTCCTTGGTGAGGAAGGCCGGGATGATGGTGTGGAAGGGCCGGCGGCCCGGTGCCACCGCGTTGGGGCTGGACGGATCGAGGCTGAACGCGTGGCCTCGGTTCTGCAGGCTGATGCCGAACTCCGGCTCCACGCAACCGGAGCCGAAGCCCATGTAGTTGCTCTGGATGAAGCTGACCATCATGCCGTCCTCGTCGGCGGCGGTGAGGTAGATGGTGCCGCCCTTGACGGGGTTGCCGGCTCCGAAATCCTGCGCGCGATCCATGCGGATGAGTCTGGCACGCTCGCGCAGGTAGGTCTCGTCGAGCATTTGCGCGGGGGTCACCGCCATCCGCGATGGCTCGGCCACGTACTGGTAGACGTCGGCGAAGGCGAGCTTCATGGCCTCGATCTGCAGGTGCGTGGCATCCAGGCTGTCGGCGCCCATGCCCGACAGATCGAACTCGCGCAGGATGCCCAGCGCGATCAGCGCCGCGATGCCCTGGCCGTTGGGCGGGATCTCGTGCAGCGTGTGGCCGCGGTAGTCGGTGCCGATGGGCGTGACCCACTCGGGCTGGTAGGCCTCGAAATCGCTGGCCTTGTGGGCGCCCCCGTGCTCGGCCGAGAACTTCTCGATCGCCTGCGCGATCTCGCCGCCGTAGAACGCGGCGCCCTTGGTCTCGGCGATCAGCCGCAGCGCCCTGGCCGCCGCCGGAAAGCGGAACAGCTCGCCCACCTCGGGCGCGCGGCCGCGCGGCATGAACGCCTGCGCGAAGCCCGGCAGGCCCTGCAGTTCCGGCACCGCCGCCGCCCACTTCTGCTGCACCACCACCGGCAAGAGGTAGCCGCGCTCGGCGATCTCGATCGCCGGGGCCAGCACGTCACCCAGCGGCAGGCGGCCGAAACGCTGGTTCAGCTGCACCCAGGCGCCCACCGCGCCCGGCACGGTGACGGCGTCCATGCCGCGCTTGGGTGGGTTGACCGAGCCGGGGTACTTGCCTTCGAAATAGCCACTGGTCCAGGCGGCGGGCGCGCGGCCGGAGGCGTTCAGGCCGTGCAGCTGCTGGCCGTCCCACAGGATGCAGAAGGCGTCGCTGCCGAGGCCGTTGCTGACCGGCTCGCAGATGGTCATGGCCGCACCGGCGGCCACCGCCGCGTCGACCGCATTGCCGCCCTGCTGCAGCACGCGCAGCCCGGCCTGCGCCGCCAGCGGGTGGGAAGTGGCCACGGCGTTGCGGGCGAAGACTGGCAGGCGCTCGGAAAGGTAGGTGCTGTTGTAGGTGAACATGATCGAGGTTCAAGGGTTGTCGTCGCGGCCGACGATGCTGTGGTGCACGCTGCGCAGCGACCACCACACCACCAGCACGACGACGGGAACGGCCACCGCGATGGTGGCTTCGGGGGTGAAAGGCCAGCCCAGCTTCTGGGCGCCCTTGGCCAGGTAGCCCAGCAGGCCGAGCACGTAGTAGGAAATGGCCGCCACCGACAGCCCCTCCACCGTGGACTGGAGCTTGAGCTGCAGGTCCTGGCGGCGGTTCATGGTGGCCAGCAGCTCGCGGCTGCTCTGCTGCTGTTCCACTTCCACGCGCGTGCGCAGCAGGCCGCTCACGCGCTCGATGCGCTGCGACAGCGCAGCCTGGCGCTGCTCGGCCGAGCTGCAGGTGGCCATGGCGGGCGCGAGCCGGCGCTGCATGAAATCGTGCAGCGACTGCATGCCCAGGATGCGCGTCTCGGCAATGTCGGCCAGCCGCTGCTCCACCAGGTTGAAGTAGGCGGCGCTGGCGGAAAAGCGTGTGTGGGTGGCCGCGTAGCGGCCCTCCAGCTCGGCGGCCAGCCGGGTCAGGCTGTCGAGCAGCTCGGCTTCGTCCTCCCGCGCGGCCTGGCGCACAGCCTGGGCCAATGCAGCCAGCTCGGCCTCGCCCTCGGCCAGCCAGGCGCCGGATTCGCGCGCCGCCGGCAGGCCCATGAGCGCGGCCATGCGGTAGGTCTCGATGTCCAGCAGCCGCTGCACCAGCCGGCCGAGCCGGCGCGGCGACACCTTGCCCGGCGCGCTTTCGCCCACCAGCACCAGCATGCGGATGCTGCCGTCGCCGCGCATCTGCATGTCGGTGTGCAGGTCGCAGCTGTTGCTGATGACGGTGGAGCCGGTGACCGTGCTGGCATCGAAGATCTGGCGCACCACGGCGGCGCCGTCCACCTCGGCCCGCGGCACGGCCCACAGGTCGACCTGGGTGAGGCACTGCCCGGGAAGATCCTGCCGCCAGGCCGAAGGCGCCAGCGTGGCGGCCGGCTGCGGCGCACCCTGGCTCAAGGTGAGCAGCTCGTCTGCGCGCATGGGGCGCATGAAGGTCCAGGCGACGAACTCGGTGTGCTGTTCCCAGCGCAGCCGGAACTCGCCCAGATCGATCCGCAGGAAGCTCGTGGTGTCCTCGGGCAGCTTGCGGCCCGTGGCCTCCAGCAGCGACTGCAGGTGGGCCCGGCTCTGCGCGCGCGTTGCAGCATCGACCCACATCACGATGTGGGAGATGGCCAGCGGCGCTTCCAGCGATTCCGGCGGCCTGGCGTGGACCTCCTGGTGCAGGGTCGCGCGAAGCGGGTGGGCGGCGGGCATGTCGGATCGGTCGGTCGGCGGAGGCGGCAAGGTACCGATTGTGGCCGATGCGGATGGCAGAGGCCTCGCCGGGCAGCGGAGGCGCGGCACCAACGAAAAGCGGCACCGCCAGGGTGCCGCAGGAGGGGCCGCCGCGGATGCGGCGTCAGTCCTCGACGAAGGCTTCCTGCCGCCCCTTCTTGACCGCGGGGAGCAGCACGATCACCAGCAGCGCCGCCGCCATGGCCAGCAGCGTGGCCGACAGCGGCCGCGTGACCAGCACGCTCCAGTCGCCGCGCGACAGCAGCAGCGCGCGCCGCAGGTTTTCTTCCATCATCTGGCCGAGCACCAGGCCCAGCAGCAGTGGCGCCGGCTCCATGCCGAGCTTGATGAAGATGTAGCCGATGACGCCGAACCAGCCCACCATCCACACGTCGAAGGTGTTGTTGTTGGTGGTGTAGACACCGATGGCGCAGAACAGCACGATGGCCGGGAACAGCCAGCGGTAAGGCACCGTGAGCAGCTTGATCCAGATGCCGATCAGCGGCAGGTTCAGGATCACCAGCATGGCGTTGCCGATCCACATGGAGGCGATCAGGCCCCAGAACAGGTCGGGGTTGCTGGTCATGACCTGCGGCCCGGGCTGGATGTTGTGGATGGTCATGGCACCCACCATCAGCGCCATCACCGCGTTGGGTGGAATGCCCAGCGTCAGCAGCGGGATGAACGAGGTCTGCGAGCCCGCGTTGTTGGCCGACTCCGGGCCCGCCACGCCGCGGATGTTGCCCTTGCCGAACGGCGCCTCGCCGCCCTTCAGGCGCATCTTCTTCTCGATGGTGTAGGACGCAAAGGCCGACAGCGTGGCGCCGCCGCCCGGCAGGATGCCCAGGGCCGAGCCCAGCGCGGTGCCGCGCAGCACGGCCGGCATCATCAGCTTCCAGTCTTCCTTGCTCGGGTAGAGGTGGGTGACCTTGTTGACGAAGATCTCGCGCTTCTCGTCCGAATGCGAGAGGTTGGCGATGATCTCGCCGTAACCGAACACACCCATGGCCACCACGATGAAGCCGATGCCGTCGGTCAGCTCCGGGATGTCGAACGAGTAGCGCGCCACGCCCGAGTTGACGTCGGTGCCGACCATGCCGATCAGCAGGCCCAGCACGATCATGCCGATGGCCTTGAGCAGCGAGCCGGACGCCATCACCACCGCACCCAGCAGACCGAGCACCATGAGCGAGAAGTACTCCGCCGGACCGAAGGCGAACGCGACCTCGGTCAGCGGAATCGCGAACGCCGCCAGCACCAGCGTGCCGAAGCAGCCGGCAAAGAACGAGCCGATGGCCGCCACCGCGAGCGCCGGCCCGGCCCGGCCCTGGCGCGCCATCTGGTAGCCATCGATGGCCGTCACCACCGACGAGGCCTCACCCGGCAGGTTCACCAGGATGGCGGTGGTGGAGCCGCCGTACTGGGCGCCGTAGTAGATGCCGGCCAGCATGATCAGCGCCGCCACCGGGGGCAGCGCGTAGGTGGCCGGCAGCAGCATGGCGATGGTGGCCACCGGGCCGACGCCCGGCAGCACGCCGATCAGCGTGCCCAGCAGGCAGCCGATCAGTGCGTAGAGCAGGTTCTGCATCGTGAAGGCGACGCCGAACCCGAGCGAAAGGTGTTCCAGCAGATCCATGGTGTGCCCTCCTTCAGCCGCTGATGAAGCTCGGCCAGACCTGAAGCGTCAGGTTCAGGCCCCAGACGAAGGTGATCCAGCTGCCGACCGCCAGGACGACGGACAGGATGATCACTTCGCTCCACTTGAATTCCGTGCCCGCCCTGGCCGCCACGATGACCAGCGCGAAGATCGCGACGATCAGGCCCATGGCCGGAATGCCCAGGCTCGGCATGCCGCCCAGCAGGATGCCGAACAGGAAGTTGGCCAGGATGATGTAGGCCAGCGGCTTCCAGGCCCAGGGTCCGACCGGGTCGCCATCCGGTGTCTCGATCACCAGCGCGCGGAAGGCCACCACCGCGCCGATGATGGCCAGCAGCACCCCCAGCAACAGGGGAAAGTAGCCTGGGCCCATGCGCGCCGCATCGCCCACGGAATAGTTGGATGCGCCGATCGCGAAGCCGATGCCGATCACGATGTAGAGCAGCCCGGCGAAGAAATCCTTCTGGCTCTTGATGTGCATTGCACTTCTCCTCGGATAGATGTCCTCGGAATTCTGCGCAACAAACCCCGCGCTCCGCATGTGGATTCCACTAAGCACGGGAAAACCCGTAAGCCGGGGTGCCGGCACGGCCATGCAGCGCCGGAAAGTGGCGGTTGCAACGAAATGCACGCTGGCGCGGCTTCGCTCCAGTCTGCTACCGGGATCGGGCGCATCAAGGGACGAAAGGCCGCGGAGCAGGCCGTACCGGCAACCGCCGTGGCCGGACCTGTACCGACCACTGGCGGTGTCACCCTCCCGGAGAGAGAGGAACTGAGGCCCGCAGATCCAGACCTGCCTGCGCAGGTCTGGACAGGCCGAAGGGCCGACGCCTCTGGCGGCGAGCGCCGAGGCGCGTCAGCGACTCAGGGGGATGTCCGTCATGACCCCATCGGAGGGGTCGCCGAGATCACTTCCTGAAGCGTGGTCACGCCCTCGGCCGCGCGCAGCGCGCCGGCCAGCCGGAGCGGGCGCATGCCGTCGGCCACGGACTGCTTGCGCAGCTCGGTCAGGCCCTTTTCGTCGTGCAACAGCTGGCGGAAGTTTTCGCTCACCGTCAGCAGCTCGTAGATGCCCATGCGGCCGCGGTAGCCGGTCATGCGGCATTCGATGCAGCCCACCGGCTTGTAGAGGCGCGGCTCGCTGTTCAGCTTCCAGGGCTTGATGGCATCGGCGAGCATCTCACGGGACGCCGGGTCGTCGTCAGGCTCCCGGCAGTTCTTGCACAGCGTGCGCACCAGCCGCTGCGCCAGCACGCCCAGCACGGTGGCGTTCAGCAGGTAGCGCGGCACGCCCAGCTCCATCAGGCGCGTCAGCGCCGAAGGCGCATCATTGGTGTGCAGGGTGGAGAACACCAGATGACCGGTGAGCGCGGCCTGCACCGCCATCTCGGCCGTCTCCAGGTCGCGGATCTCGCCGATCATGATCACATCCGGATCCTGCCGCATCAGGGCGCGCAGGCCTTCGGCGAAGCCGAAGTCGAGCTGCGGCTGCACCTGGGTCTGGTTCAGCGCCGGGTCGATGCGCTCGATCGGGTCCTCGATGGTGGAGACGTTGACCTCTTCCGTGGCCACGCGCTTGAGCGTGGAGTACAGCGTGGTGGTCTTGCCCGAGCCCGTAGGCCCCGTCACCAGGATGACGCCGTTCGGGCGCGCCACCAGGGTCTCCCAGCGCGCCGCATCGTGCGGCGTGAAGCCGAGCGCGTCCAGGTCCTTCACGGCCGTGTCCGGGTCGAAGATGCGCATCACTAGCTTCTCGCCGAAGGCAGTCGGCAAGGTCGAGAGGCGCATCTCGATCTCCTCGCCGCGCGGGTTGCGGGTCTTGATGCGGCCGTCGAGCGGGCGGCGCTTTTCCACCACGTCCATGCGGCCGAGCAGCTTAATGCGCGCCGTCATGGCCGCCATCACGCCCAGCGGCACGGTGTACACGGGGTGCAACACGCCGTCGATGCGGAAGCGGATCACGCCCTGGTCGCGCCGCGGCTCCAGGTGGATGTCGCTGGCGCGCTGGTCGAAGGCGTACTGCCACAGCCAGTCGACCACCTGCACCACGCCCTGGTCGTTGGCGTCGAGCTGCTTGTTGCTCTTGCCCAGCTCCACCAGTTGCTCGAAGCTGGCGCCGACGGCCCCACCCGCTTTCTGCGCCGCCCGCACCGATTTGGCCAGCGCGAAGAACTCGCCCGTGTAGCGCTTGATCTCCTGCGGGTTGGCCACCACGCGCCGCACCTGGCGCTTGGCCTGCCGTTCCACCTCGGCCACCCAGTCGTCGATGAAGGGCTCGGCCGTGGCCACCACCACCTCGCCGCTGGTCACCTGTACGGGCAGCACCTTGTGCCGCTCGGCGTAGGTGGCGCTCATGGTGTCGGCCACCTTGCCCACATCCACCTTGAGCGGGTCGATGCGCAGGTAGCCCAGCCCGGCGCGGCGCGCCAGGTACTGCGTGAGTTCCTCCACGTCCATGGGCACGCCGTCGCTGGCGCGCTCGATACCCACGGCCGCCAGGCGCACCAGGGCCGGCTGGGCGCTCTCGGCCGCCGAGCAACGGGCGATGGTGCGCGTGGCCTCCTCCGGCGTGATCACGCCGTCGGCGCGCATCCACTCGACCATGTGGCGCCACTGCACCGGGCCCACGTAGTGCTCGGGCGCGCTCAGCGGCGCCTGCCTGCTTGCTGTCTTGTTCATCGTTCCAGGGGCTTGAAGGTCCTGAGCCATTTGGTCGCCGGCAGGTGCCAGCGGGTCTCGATCTCCTGCGCGCGCGCCTCCAGCAGCGCGCGCTTGGGACGCGTGGGCGTGCGCTGCGCCAGCACCACGGTGTTGCCCTCGCGCGTGGGCTTGAAGCTCCACAGCGCACGGGTGCCAAAGGCCTCGGCCATGCGGGCCAGGCTGCGCTCGAAGCTGGCGGCGCGGCCGAACAGGTTGACGGTCATGCAGGCGCTGTCGGTCAGCAGGCGCCGGCAGTCGGCGTAGAACTCGGCGCTGTCGAGCACCGGGGCTGCGGCCTCGTGGTCGTACAGGTCGACCTGCAGCGCGTCCACGGTGCCGATCCATTCGTCGCCGCGGATCTCGCGCGCCGCGTCGGCCAGCACCACGCGCAGGCGCGGGCCCTGCGGGGGCAGCTTGAACCAGCCTTCGCACACGGCCAGCACCTGCGGATTCAACTCGATGGCGGTGCAGGTCATGCCCAGCTGCTTGTAGCAGAACTTGGTCAGCGCGCCGGCGCCCAGGCCAAGCTGCATGGCGTGACCGCCGGGCACCACCCCTTCGGGCGCGAACAGCAGCCAGGCCATCATGCGCTGCACGTATTCCAGCTCCAGCTCGAACGGAGCGCCGATGCGCATCGAGCCCTGCACCCACTCGGTGCCCAGGTGCAGATGGCGCACGCCGTCGAACTCGGAGAAGCTGACTTCGGGAAGGGCAATGACTTTGGGTTTCACGACGCACAGATTATGGGCGGCCCGCGTCAAGCTATGTAAAGCGCAACGCGCGCCGCCTTCACCAACGGCCGCTCAGCGTGAAAAAAGGTCGTCAGCCGCCTGGCCGACGCGAACCCTGTGCGAGCCCTACACCAGACCGACGTCAGCCATCACGGCCCGCCAGGCGGCCAGCTTGCGCTCGAACGACCAGCTCGCGTGCGCCGGGCTGGTGGACGGCAGGCGGTGCAGGGCCAGCGGCGGCGCGCCCAGCGAGGCGGCCACAGCACTGGCGTGGCGATGGCTTTCGCCGCCGTTGAAGCCGACGGCCAGCAACTGCGGGCAGCGCCTGCGCAAGGTGGCAAAGTCGTTCAGCTCTCCCTGGCGGATGGCCGCGTCCAGGCTGCCCTGGCGCTCGCAGGCGGCGTACACGTCCCACAGGCCCAGGCCGTGGGCAAGCAGCCATTCGCTTCTTTTTTCATAGCTGCCTGCGCCCGTCAACAATGGGCTGCAAGGCCAAATGGCTTGCAAAATGGCCCAGAACTGGTTGCGCGGGTGGGCGTAGTAGCGCTGCTCGGCCAGCGAGCGCTGGCTGGGAAAGCTGCCCAGGATCAGCAGGCGCGTGCGGGCATCGGCAATGGGCGGCAGGCCCTGCAAGCAGCCCTCGCCGCCCAGGCCCGCTGCGGCCGGCGCAGGTTCAGCCTTGCGCCGCGGCATCGGCCAGGCGCTGGGCGCAGGCCTGGGCGCGGCCGGCGTCGCGCGCCTCCACCATCACGCGCAGCAGCGGTTCGGTGCCGCTGGCGCGGATCAGCACGCGGCCGTCGGCACCCAGCTCGGCCTCGACGGCGCGGGTGGCTTCGGCCAGCGCGGTGTTGTCCTGCCAGCGACTGCCGGGCGCCAGGCGCACGTTGATCAGCGTCTGCGGGAACACGGTGACGGGCGCCAGCAGCTCGGCCAGCGAGCGGCCGCCGCGCACGCAGGCGCGCAGCACCTGCAGGGCCGAGATCAGGCCGTCGCCGGTGCTGTGCCTATCGAGCACCAGCAGGTGACCAGAGCCCTCGCCGCCCAGCAGCCAGCCGCGTGCCAGCAGTTCTTCCAGCACGTAACGGTCGCCCACCTTGGCGCGCGCCACGTCGAGCCCCAGCGCGCGCAGGGCGAGTTCGACGCCCTGGTTGGTCATCAGCGTGCCGACCACGCCGCCCACCGCCGCCACGCTGCCGCCGGCGGCGCCCAGCCGGTCGGCTGCCAGCACGTAGAGCAGCTCGTCGCCGTTGAACAGGCGGCCATCGGCGTCGACCATCTGCAGCCGGTCGGCATCGCCGTCCAGCGCCACGCCATAGTGGGCGCCGTGCTGGCGCACCGCCGCCACCAGCGCCGCCGGGTGGGTGGCGCCCACGCCGTCGTTGATGTTGAGGCCGTCGGGCGCGCAGCCGATCGGCACCACGTCGGCCCCCAGCTCGTGAAACACCATGGGCGCGATCTGGTAGGCCGCTCCGTTGGCGGCATCGACCACGATCTTCAGGCCGCGCAGGTTCAGGTCCTGCCCGAAGGTGCTCTTGCAGAACTCGACATAGCGCCCCGCCGCGTCTTCCAGGCGGCGCGAGCGGCCGAGCGAGGCAGAGGCCATCCACTGCGGTGCCTCGGCCAGCATGGCTTCGACGTCGGCTTCCCAGGCGTCGGGCAGTTTGGCGCCTTCGGCACTGAAGAACTTGATGCCGTTGTCCGGGTAGGGGTTGTGGCTGGCGCTGATGACCACGCCCAGATCGGCCCGCTGCGCGCGGGTGAGGTAGGCCACCGCGGGCGTGGGTATCGGGCCGAGCAGCACGGCGTCGGCGCCGGCCGAGTTCAGCCCCGCCTCCAGCGCGGCTTCCAGCATGTAGCCGGACACCCGCGTGTCCTTGCCGATCAGCACCTTGGGCCGCGCGGCCTGGCGCTGCAGCACGCGGCCGACCGCGTGGCCGAGCCTGAGCACGAAGTCCGGCGTGATCGGGGCCTGCCCCACCGTGCCGCGGATGCCGTCGGTGCCGAAGTATTGGCGCGTCATGTGACCCTCATCTCCTGATTGTGATCAAAATTGGCCGCCAGCCCAGGTACAGCGGGCGCAGGCAGCTATCATTTCAGTAGTTTCCCGGCGTGCCTGTCTCCACGCGCGCGGCGCGCCACACGGCCAGGGCCTCGGCAGTTTCACGCACGTCGTGCACGCGCACGATGCGCGCGCCGCGCTCCACCGCCAGCAGCGCGGCCGCCACGCTGGCCGTGCCACGCGCTGCGGGCGGCGCGGGCTGCCCCTCGGCATCGGCCAGTGCGGCGCCCAGCGACGACTTGCGCGACCAGCCCACCAGCAGCGGGTAGCCGGCGGCCAGCAGTTCGTCCTGCCGCGCCAGCAGCGAGAAATTCTGCGCCGCCGTCTTGCCGAAACCGATACCCGGGTCCAGCACGATGCGGTTCCTTGGCACGCCCTGCCCTTGCAGCGCCTGCGCAGCCTGCTCCAGGAACAGGAGCACCTGGGGCACCACGTCGCCTTCCATCGGCGTCAGCTGCATGGTCTGCGGATCGCGGTGCATGTGCATCAGGCACACGCCACAGGCCGGGTGGTGGCGCACCACCTCCAGCGCGCTCGGGCCGCCGGTGCTGCTGGTGCGGCGCAGGCCCCAGATGTCGTTGATGATGTCGGCGCCCAGCTCCAGCACGGCGGCCATGACCTCGGGCTTGTAGGTGTCGACCGAGACCGGCACCTGCCAGCGCACGGCTTCGCGCACCACCGGCAGCACGCGCGCCAGTTCGTCTTCCAGCGGCAGCGGCGGTGCGCCGGGGCGGGTGGATTCGCCGCCGATGTCGAGCATGTCGGCGCCGTCTTTCAGCAGTTGCTCGGCATGGCGCAGGGCGGCGGTGGCGTCGGCGTGCCGGCCGCCGTCGGAAAAGGAATCGGGCGTGACGTTGACGATGCCCATGACGCGGGGCTCATCCAGCGCGATGTCGAAGCGGGTGGTCTTCCAGCGCATGCGCTAAGGGCTGTCTGCCAAGAAAAACGGGGCGCGAACGCCCCGCTTACCGGTTGCAGCCGGCCGTCATGCCGCCGTGGGCGACGGGTCGGCCGGCTTGGTGGCCGGCGCGCCCCCGGTGCCGCTGCCGCCGGAGTTGGGCGTGCGCGGCGTGAAGTCCTTGGGCGGACGCGGCTCGCGGCCGGCCATGATGTCGTCGAGCTGCTCGCCGTCGATGGTTTCCCAGTCGAGCAGCGCCTTGGCCATGGCGTGCATCTTGTCCTGGTTGTCCTCGATCAGCTTGCGCGCCAAACCGTACTGCTGGTCGATGATGCGGCGCACCTCCAGATCCACCTTCTGCATGGTTTCTTCGGAGATGTTGGTGGTCTTGGTGACGCTGCGGCCCAGGAACACCTCGCCTTCGTTTTCGGCATAGACCATGGGGCCCAGCGCCTCGCTCATGCCGTACTTCATGACCATGTCGCGCGCCAGGTTGGTGGCGCGCTCGAAGTCGTTGGAAGCGCCGGTGGTCATCTGGTTCATGAACACCTCTTCGGCGATGCGGCCGCCGAACAGCATGCTGATCTGGTTCAGCATGTATTCCTTGTCGTAGCTGTAGCGATCGTTCTCCGGCAGGCTCATGGTCACGCCCAGCGCGCGGCCGCGCGGGATGATGGTGACCTTGTGCACCGGGTCGCACTTGGGCAGCAGTTTGCCGATGAGCGCGTGGCCGCTCTCGTGGTAGGCGGTGTTGCGGCGCTCTTCCTCGGGCATGACCATGCTCTTGCGCTCGGGGCCCATGAGGATCTTGTCCTTGGCCTTCTCGAAGTCCTGCATCTCGACCACGCGGGCGTTGCGGCGGGCGGCCATCAAGGCGGCCTCGTTGCACAGGTTGGCCAGATCGGCACCGCTCATGCCGGGCGTACCGCGCGCGATGATGCTGGCGCTGACGTCCTGGCCGATCGGGATCTTGCGCATGTGCACGTTCAGGATCTGCTCGCGGCCGCGGATGTCGGGCAGCGTCACGTAGACCTGACGGTCGAAGCGGCCGGGGCGCAGCAGGGCGGCGTCCAGGATGTCGGGGCGGTTGGTGGCGGCCACCACGATCACGCCGAGGTTGGTCTCGAAACCGTCCATCTCGACCAGCATCTGGTTCAGCGTCTGCTCGCGCTCGTCGTTGCCGCCGCCGAGGCCGGCGCCACGCTGGCGGCCGACGGCGTCGATTTCGTCGATGAAGATGATGCAGGGCGCGTTCTTCTTGGCGTTCTCGAACATGTCGCGCACGCGGGCCGCGCCCACGCCGACGAACATTTCCACGAAGTCGGAGCCCGAGATGCTGAAGAACGGCACCTTGGCCTCGCCGGCGATGGACTTGGCCAGCAGCGTCTTGCCGGTGCCGGGTGGGCCGACCAGCAGCAGGCCGCGCGGGATGCGGCCGCCCAGTTTCTGGAATTTCTGCGGGTCTTTCAGGAAATCGACCACTTCCTTCACCTCTTCCTTGGCCTCGTCGCAGCCGGCGACGTCGGCGAAGGTGATGGTGTTGTTGTTCTCGTCCAGCATGCGCGCCTTGCTCTTGCCGAAGCTGAAGGCACCGCCCTTGCCGCCGCCCTGCATCTGGCGCATGAAGTACACCCACACGCCGATCAGCAGCAGCATCGGGCCCCAGCTGACCAGCAGGGTCATCAGCAGCGAGCCCTCTTCACGCGGCTTGACGTCGAACTTGACGTTGTGGTTGATCAGGTCGCCGATCAGGCCGCGATCCAGATAAGTGGCGTTGGTGCGCACCCGGCGGTCGTCGCTCATGGTGGCCACGATGTCGGTGCCGCCCTGGCCTTCCTGGATCACCGCGCTCTTCACGCGGTTGTTGCGCACTTCCTGCAGGAACTCCGAGTACGCCATGTGGTTGGAGCCCGCCATGCGGGAGCCGTCGAACTGCTTGAAGACGGTGAACAGCACCATGGCGATCACCATCCACACGGCAACTTTCGAAAACCATTGATTCTTCAAGGTCGCGGCTCCAAATCGATAAGGCAGGGGCAATAGCCCCCATATAAGACCCATTCTAGGCGTTTCAACCCTGGCGCGGGTACCCGCCGGGGGTAGCTCCCATACGGGAAATGCGCCATTTCCGGGGCTTTGGCGCCCATTTCCGCGCCCTCAGGCCGGCCGGTGGGTCGAACGAAACAATTGGTTGCGTTCCGTTGATGCCGCTCAAGCGCCTGAGTGAGGCCGGTCAGCGCTCAGCCGCCCCTGACCTGCTTGAGACCCATGCCCACCAGAAAGGTTTCGGAGGAACGGTCGCGCGAGGCCTTGGGCTTGATCGGCTTGACCACGCGGAAGCTCTCCTTGAACAGCTTGACGAGCTGGCTGTAGCCGCTGCCGTGGAACACCTTGGCCACCAGCGCACCATCCGGCTTGAGGTGGTCCTGGGCGAAGGACACCGCCAGTTCCACCAGATGCGCAATGCGCGCGGCGTCGCTGGATTCGATGCCCGACAGGTTGGGCGCCATGTCCGACACCACCACATCCACCGGCCGGCCGCCCAGCGCCTCGTGCAGGTGCGCCAGCACCGCGTCCTCGCGGAAATCGCCCTGCAGGAAGCTCACGCCCTCGATGGGCTCCATGGGCAGGATGTCCAGCGCCACGATGGCGCCCTCCAGTTCCCCCACGGCCGCGCCACTGGGCGACAGCCGGCGCCGCACGTACTGACTCCAGGCGCCGGGGGCGCTGCCCAGGTCCACCACCACCTGGCCGGGCCGGATGAGTTTCAGCGCCTCGTCGATCTCCTTGAGCTTGTAGGCGGCGCGCGCGCGGTAGCCCTCGCGCTGGGCGAGCTTGACGTAGGGGTCGTTCACGTGGTCGTTCAACCACGCCTTGTTGACCTTCTTGCTTTTCGTCTTGACCTTCATCAGGGGCTGCAGCCGGTGGGCGGCGAGTAGATATGGTTTTGATAGCTGCCTGCGCCCGTCACGCAAGGGCCAGTTGCCAAAATCGTTCCTAAAAACAGAGGCAGCGCAGTTGAGCCACCGGCACCGATAATACGGCCCATGCCCCAGATTGAACTCACTCCGGCCGAGCGCAAGGCCCACCGCGCCGAGGCGCACCACCTCGACCCCGTGGTCATGGTCGGTGCCGACGGCCTCACGCCCGCCGTGCGCAAGGAGGCCGACGCGGCCCTGAACGCCCACGGCCTGATCAAGATCCGCGTGTTCGGCGACGACCGCGCGGCGCGCGAAGCCATCTACCAGCAACTGGCCGACGAGCTGAACGCCGCCCCGGTGCAGCACATCGGCAAGCTGCTGGTGCTGTGGCGGCCCAAGCCCGCCAAGGACAAGGTGGCTGACGACGAGCGCCTGCCCGGCCCCAAGGACATCAAGGTCCTCAAGTACAGCAAGCGCGGTGGCCAGCGGCCCGAGGTGCGGGTGGTGCGCGTGCTGGGCAACCAGCGCCTCACGCCCGGCGGCAAGCTCAAGAAGGCACAGCCCAAGCAGAAATCGGTCAAGAAGAGCCGGGACTGAAGGGGCGAGAACCTCACGCCGCCACGGCGGCCGGCCGCCGGATTACTACGAAAAAGAGAGCTGACAGCGAATGCCTGACAAGGGCCAGAGGCACATTCTGTGCATGAAATGGGGCACCAAGTACGGCCCCGAATACGTCAACCGCCTCTACGGCATGGTGCGCCGGCACCTCAGCGGCGACTTCAGCTTCATCTGCCTGACCGACGACGCCACCGGCGTGCGCCCCGAGGTGCGCTGCCTGCCGATCCCGCCGCTCAACCTGAACCTCAAGCCCGGCCAGCGCGACGGCGCCTGGAAAAAGCTCACCACCTTCGAGGCCGACCTGCACGGCCTGCGCGGTACCGCGCTGTTCCTGGATCTGGATGTGGTGGTGGTCGGCGGCCTGGATGATTTCTTCACCCAGCCGGGGGAGTTTCTGATCATCCGCGACTACCCGCGCTTCTGGCGCACCGGCACGCGCATCATCGGCAACTCGTCGGTCTACCGCTTCGAACTGGGCGCGCACGCCGACGTGCTGGCCAACTTCCGTGCCCACATCGAGCAGGCCCAGCGCGACCACCGCAACGAGCAGGTCTACCTCTCGCACTTCCTGCACGACCAGGGCAAGCTCGGCTACTGGCCCGCCGCCTGGTGCCCGAGCTTCAAGTACCACTGCATTCCCGCATGGCCCAGCAACTGGTGGCGCGAGCCCTTCATCCCCGAAGGCGCGCGCATCGTCATCTTCCACGGCGAAGTGAACCCGCCCGATGCGCTGGCCGGCAAGCGCAACAAGCGTTTCGCGCACATCGAACCGGCGCGCTGGATCGCCGAGTACTGGAAGGAATAGGCCGGCCCGACCCCAAGGTCCGGGCTGCCCGCTGCGTCAGGCGGGCTCGGCCAGCGGCCGGCCCTTCATGCGAGAGAGGATCTGCAGCGGACTGGACGCCGGGTCGACTTCGTGCCCGGCCTTCAGATGGTAGGTCTGCTCCATCATGTACTGCCCGCTCATCACCGCGTGGGTGGCCTGGTCGGAAAAGCACACCCAGCTCGTGCCCGGCGGGAACGGCATGGTCATCTGGTCGCAACTCTTCTGGTAGGCCATGTCGGCCTTCATGCCGTCGTGCAGCTGCAGCATCAGGTGGTCGTATTCGCCACGCAGCGACTTGGTGACGTGCAGCGCGTTCAGCACCTTGGCCTGCCAGGCCGAGTAAGGCTTGGCACGCGGCAGAAAGCGCTCGGCCACGGCCTCGAACGACTCACCCACGCGCCACACGCGCGGGGCGCCGTCCGGGTTGACGTTGGTGAACACGCGCAGGATCCGCTCGCCGTGCGTGGGGCGCGAAGGAAAGGCGTCGACGTGCAGGCGCTTGTCATCGGCGCGCCAGGACTGGGCGCGCGTCTCGACCTGCATCGGCCGGTAGCTGGTGGGCGCGCTGCGCAGCGCACCACCATAGCTGGGCAGCAGGCCGGCCACCAGAGCGTCGGCACAAGTGCGAAAGCGCGCCACCATGGCCGCCAGCGCCTGCTGCGTGCCCGCATCGCCCACCGCACCCTTGATGCTGCCGTCCACGTTCAGGCTGATGTTGCGGGTCTTGGGCTCGCGGATGTCGGGGCGCAGGAAGCCCTGCTCCTGCTCGCTCAGCCTGAAACCCAGGCGGGGAAAGTACAGCACCTTGCCGGCCTCCAGCGCATCCACCCACTCGCGCCTCGTGGGCACGGCCTGCCAGTCCGTGACGTCGATTTCAACGATGCGGTCGGTCATGGCCGGTGTTGTCCCTAGTTTGGTGCCAAAGCTTGGGATTGTCGCGCGCCCGCTCCGCTGCGTCTTGACGCAAGGCAAACGTGACAACGGCGCCCCGGCGCCCGCTCAGCCGCCGGGCGCGCGCGCCTGCCGCCAGAGCAGCGCGCCGGCGCACAGCCATTGCACGGCGTACATGGCCGTACCCACGCCGTGCCAGAGCGCCAGGTTGTCGCGCGCGCGGATGTGCGGCGCCACGGCGAACTCGATCAACAGCGCCAGCAACATCCCCAGCACTACGAAAATGAGAGCTGTCCCCGCCCGTCCCGAAAGGGCCCCAGGCTGTTTCGGCCGAAAAATCAGCAGCACCAGCCCGCACGCCACCGACAGCCAGGTCTGCGCCGTGAACAGCTGCGCCGCCATGTTGCCGGCGATCTGCGGCGAAGGCAGATGCCTGAACAGCAGCGGCACGGCGACAAAGCCGATTGCCGTCAGGCTGCCCCACCAGAGGCCCGCCGCCATCACCACCAGACGGTCGCGCATGGCCACGCCTCAGACGTAGGAGACGGCGATGATCTCGTAGTGCTTGACGCCACCCGGCGCCTGCACCTCGGCCGTGTCGCCCTCTTCCTTGCCGATCAGCGCGCGGGCGATCGGGCTGGAGATGTTGATCAGGCCCTGCTTCAGGTCGGCCTCGTCCTCGCCGACGATCTGGTACTTCACGGTGTCGCCGGTGGCCTCGTCCTCCAGCTCCACGGTAGCGCCGAACACCACCTTGCCACCGGCATCCAGCGACGCCGGGTCAATGACCTGGGCGGCGGCCAGCTTGCCCTCGACCTCCTTGATGCGGCCCTCGATGAAGCCCTGGCGGTCCTTGGCGGCATCGTACTCGGCGTTCTCGCTCAGGTCGCCGTGCGAGCGCGCTTCGGCGATGGCGGCGATCACCGCCGGGCGATCCTTGGTCTTCAGGCGCTGCAGCTCTTCCTTGAGCTTCTCGGCGCCGCGCTTGGTGATCGGAATGGTGGCCATGTCTCTTGCATCCTCAAAAAGCGACACCGCCGAGCGTTGCCCCTCGGCGGTGTGATGATGGGTTCATTATGCCGCGTCTGGCGCGCGGCGCCAGCCCGTCGGCATCGGTACTTACGCCAGTTGCGCGTGCATCTCCTGAACCGAGATGACGCCCAGCCTGTCCATGAACTTCATGCCTTCCACCGCAGCCTCGGCACCGGCGATGGTGGTGATGGTGGGCACGCGCGCCGCCAGCGAACTGGTGCGGATGGCACGGCTGTCGGCGATGGCGTTGCGGCGCTCTTCCACGGTGTTGATCACCATGCAGATCTCGCCGTTCTTCAGCGCGTCGACGATGTGCGGCCGCCCTTCCGTGACCTTGTTGACCGTGTCGCAGGCCACGCCGGCGTCGCGGATGGCCTGGGCCGTGCCCTTGGTGGCCACCAGGCCGAAGCCCATGGCGGCCAGCTCGCGCGCGATCTTCACTGCCGTCGGCTTGTCGCCGTTCTTCACAGTGAGGAACACCTTGCCGCTGGGCGTGCCGTCGGCCTTGGTGGCGCGCGGCAGGCGCTCGCCCGCGCCCATCTGGGCCTTGATGTAGGCCTCGCCAAAGCTCTTGCCCACGCCCATGACCTCGCCGGTGGACTTCATCTCGGGGCCGAGGATGGTGTCCACGCCTGGGAACTTGACGAAAGGGAACACCGCTTCCTTGACGCTGAAGTAGGGCGGCGTCACCTCGGCGGTGATGCCCTGCTCGGCCAGCGAGCGGCCAGCCATGCAGCGTGCCGCCACCTTGGCCAGCTGGATGCCGGTGGCCTTGGAGACAAAGGGCACGGTACGGCTGGCGCGCGGGTTGACCTCCAGCACGTAGATGGTGTCGGCACCGCCGTCCTTGCCTTCCTGGATGGCGAACTGCACGTTCATCAGCCCGACCACGTTGAGCGCCTTGGCCATGGCCGCTGTCTGGCGCTTGAGCTCGTCCACGGTGGCGGACTTCAGGTAGTAGGGCGGCAGCGAGCATGCGGAGTCGCCCGAGTGCACGCCGGCCTGCTCGATGTGCTCCATCACGCCGCCGATGAACACCTGCTGGCCGTCGCACAGGGCGTCGACGTCGCATTCGATGGCGTCGGACAGGAAGCGGTCGAGCAGCACCGGCGAGTCGTTGCTCACCTTCACGGCCTCGCGCATGTAGCGCTCCAGGTCGCGCTGCTCGTGCACGATCTCCATGGCGCGGCCGCCCAGCACGTAACTGGGGCGCACCACCAGCGGGTAGCCCAGCGCCTCGGCCTTCTCCAGCGCCTGCGCCTCGGTGCGGGCGGTGGCGTTGGGCGGCTGCAGCAGCTTCAGGTCGTGCAGCAGCTTCTGGAAGCGCTCGCGGTCCTCGGCGGCGTCGATCATGTCGGGGCTGGTGCCGATGATGGGCACGCCCTCGGCCTCCAGGCCCAGCGCCAGCTTCAGCGGCGTCTGGCCGCCGTACTGAACGATCACGCCGGCCGGCTTTTCCTTGTCGACGATCTCCAGCACGTCTTCCAGCGTCAGCGGCTCGAAGTACAGGCGGTCGGAGGTGTCGTAGTCGGTCGAGACGGTCTCCGGGTTGCAGTTGACCATGATGGTCTCGTAGCCGTCCTCGCGCATGGCCAACGCGGCGTGCACGCAGCAGTAGTCGAACTCGATGCCCTGGCCGATGCGGTTGGGCCCGCCACCGAGCACCATGATCTTCCTGCGGTCGGTCGGCTCGGCCTCGCACTCCTCCTCGTAGGTGGAATACATGTAGGCGGTGTCGGTGGCGAACTCGGCCGCGCAGGTGTCCACGCGCTTGTAGACCGGGCGCACGCCCAGCGCGCGCCGCACCTCGCGCACGGCCTTGTCGGTGGTGCGCAGCAGCTTGGCCAGCCGGCGATCGGAGAAACCCTTCTGCTTGAGCTTGAGCAGCTCCTGGCGCGACAGCATGCCGAGCGCGTCTTCGCCATGCGCCTCGGTGTGCTGGTCGAGCTCGAGCTCGATCTGCACGATCTCCTGGATCTGCACCAGGAACCACTTGTCGATCTTCGTGAGGTCGTGCACCTCGTCCAGCGACCAGCCGGCGGCAAAGGCGTCGCCCACAAACCAGATGCGGTCCGGTCCGGGCTCGCCCAGCTCCTTCTCGAGCCATTCGCGGTCCTGGGTTTTCTCGTTCATGCCGTCCACGCCCACTTCCAGGCCGCGCAGGGCCTTCTGGAAGCTTTCCTGGAAGGTACGGCCGATGGCCATGACCTCACCCACGCTCTTCATCTGCGTGGTCAGGCGGCTGTCGGCGGCGGGAAATTTCTCGAACGCGAAGCGCGGCACCTTGGTGACCACGTAGTCGATGCTGGGCTCGAAGCTGGCCGGCGTGGCACCGCCGGTGATCTCGTTGCGCAGCTCGTCCAGCGTGTAGCCGATGGCCAGCTTGGCAGCCACCTTGGCGATCGGGAAGCCCGTGGCCTTGGAAGCCAGCGCCGAGGAGCGCGACACGCGCGGGTTCATCTCGATCACGATCATGCGCCCGTCTTTCGGGTTGACCGAGAACTGCACGTTGGAGCCACCGGTGTCCACACCGATCTCGCGCAGCACCGCCAGGCTGGCGTCGCGCATCAGCTGGTATTCCTTGTCGGTCAGCGTCTGCGCTGGCGCCACGGTGATGGAATCGCCGGTGTGCACACCCATCGGATCGAGGTTCTCGATCGAGCAGATGATGATGCAGTTGTCGGCCTTGTCGCGCACCACCTCCATCTCGTACTCTTTCCAGCCGAGCAGCGATTCCTCGATCAGCAGCTCGTTGGTGGGCGAGGCTTCCAGCCCCCGCTTGCAGATGGTCTCAAACTCTTCCGGGTTGTAGGCGATGCCGCCGCCGGTGCCGCCCAGCGTGAAGCTGGGCCGGATGATGGTCGGAAAGCCCACCAGCTTCTGCACTTCCCAGGCCTCGGCCATGCTGTGGGCGATGCCCGAGCGCGCCGAGCCGAGGCCGATGCGCGTCATGGCGTCCTTGAACTTCTGGCGATCCTCGGCCTTGTCGATGGCCTCGGGCGTGGCACCGATCAGCTCCACCTTGTGCTTGTGCAGCACGCCGTTACGCCACAGGTCCAGCGCGCAGTTGAGCGCCGTCTGGCCGCCCATGGTGGGCAGGATGGCGTCGGGACGCTCCTTGGCGATGATCTTTTCCACCGTCTGCCAGGTGATGGGCTCGATGTAGGTGACATCGGCCGTGGCCGGGTCGGTCATGATCGTCGCGGGGTTGCTGTTGATCAGGATGACGCGGTAGCCCTCCTCGCGCAGGGCCTTGCAGGCCTGCACGCCGGAGTAGTCGAACTCGCAGGCCTGGCCGATGACGATCGGGCCGGCGCCGATGATGAGGATGCTCTTGAGGTCGGTACGTTTGGGCATGACGGTGGGTCGGTGGGTCGGCTGGGCGGTGACGGGACTGGCGGCAGGGTGGGCCTAGCCCGCTCAATCGTGTCGGTCGCGCGCCAGCTTGTCGAGCAGCGCCTGCGCGCGCTCGGGGGGCATGTTCTTCTGCATGAGCTGGATCAGGCCGTCGCCTTCGACCATGGGGCGCAGCACCTCGGCCTCGGCGTCGTAGAACTTCACGTCCCACGCGGCCAGTTCGCTGTCAAAGGTGGCCTGGTCCCAGGTCTTGCCCTTGGCCAGCAGCGTCACCAGCGGCAGTGCCTTGGTGTCGATGAAGGATTTCTTGTAGGGCTTTTGGGACCAGCGGTCGACAAACCATTCGCGGTGCGGCGATGGCAGCGCCAGCATGCGCCGGGCGATGGCCTTTTCGAGTGCGGCTTGCGGAAAGGCGTACAGCTTCATCCCTGTGGGCTCCCTCGTTGCTATGCTTTATGCAGCTACCTTCGCCTGCTGCATCAGGGCGATGAAGCGATCGAACAGGTAGTCGACGTCGTGCGGACCGGGCGAGGCTTCCGGGTGGCCCTGAAAGCAGAAGGCCGGCTTGTCGGTGCGCGCCAGGCCCTGCAGCGTGCCGTCGAACAGGCTCACGTGGGTCGCGCGCAGTGTGGGCGGCAGGGTCTTCTCGTCCACCGCGAAGCCGTGGTTCTGGCTGGTGATCGAGACGCGGCCCGAATCCAGATCCTTGACAGGATGGTTGGCGCCGTGGTGGCCGAACTTCATCTTGAAGGTCCTAGCGCCGCTGGCCAGCGCCATGATCTGGTGGCCCAGGCAGATGCCGAACACCGGCTTGCCGCTGTCGATCAGCGTGCGCGCAGCATCGATGGCGTAGTCGCAGGGCTCCGGATCGCCCGGGCCGTTGGAGAGGAACACGCCATCCGGCGCCATGGCCAGCGCCTCGGCAGCCGGCGTGGTGGCCGGCACCACGGTGACCTCGCAGCCGCGCTCGGCCAGCATGCGCAGGATGTTCTTCTTCACGCCGAAGTCGTAGGCCACCACCTTGAAGCGGGCCGATTCGCGCGTGCCGTAACCGCTGCCCAGCACCCATTCGGTCTGCTGCCAGTCGTAGCGCTCGGTGGTGCTGGCCACCTTGGCGAGGTCGAGCCCCACCATCGGCGGTGCTGCCTTGGCCAGGGCAATGGCCTCGTCGATGCGGGTGGGCGTGGCTTCCTCGCCCCCGGCCAGGCAGACGATGGCGCCGTTCTGCGCGCCGTGCGTGCGCAGCAGACGGGTCAGGCGCCGGGTGTCGATGCCGGCGATGGCCACGGTGCCGTGGGTCTTGAGGTAGCCGCTCAGGTCGCCCTCGGAGCGGAAGTTGCTGGCCAAAAGCGGCAGGTCGCGGATGATGAGGCCGGCGGCCTGCACCTTGCCGGATTCGACGTCTTCAGCGTTGACGCCGACGTTGCCGATGTGCGGGTAGGTCAGCGTGACGATCTGCTGCAGGTAGCTGGGGTCGGTCAGGATTTCCTGGTAGCCGGTGATGGCGGTGTTGAACACCACCTCGCCCACCGTGTGGCCGGGCGCGCCGATGGCTTCGCCAAGGAACACGCTGCCGTCGGCCAGGGCCAGGATCGCGGGCGGGAATTTCCCCTTCAGGGAAGCTAGCACGGGGTTCTCCGGATTCAAAAAGGCTGCGACTGAACGCTGCTGCGTTGTGCTGGGCCCAGATGCCCGGCCGCGCTTGCCTTTGCTTCCAGCGTGGCGCCATGGGGCCTGCCCTGGACGGGCGTTTCGCAAGGAAGCGGGTGCAGGGAGAAGCTCGAATCGATCCGGGTGTCGGGGCGCGCTGGGAAAAGCCGCTCATTATAGCCCGCAGCCCACCCCCCTGCCCGCGCGCCAGGGCCTTTCAGGCAGGCGGTGCCAGCCGCCCGGTCGCGCTGGCGTGCAGGCAGATCGCCGCCGCAGCCGCCACGTTGAGCGATTCCTCGCCGCCGGGCTGGGCGATGCGCAAATGGTGGGCCGCCAGCTGGGCGATCGCGGCGTCCACGCCCTGCCCTTCGTGACCCAGCACCCAGGCGCAGGGCCAGGGCAGGTTCGCCTGGTGCAGCCACTCGCCCTCGTGCGAGCTGGTGACCAGCAGCGGCACCTGCAGCCCCGCCAGATCGGCCGGCTTCAGCCCCTCTACCAGCCGCAGCCCGAAGTGCGCGCCCATGCCGGCGCGCAGCACCTTGGGCGACCACAGCAGAGCGGTGCCACTCACGGCCGCCACCTGCGTGAAACCGAACGCTGCCGCGCTGCGCAGGATGGCGCCTACGTTGCCGGCGTCCTGCACGCGGTCGAGCACCACGGTGGGAGCGCCTGGCGCCAGTTCGGCCGCTTCGGGCAGATCGAGCACGAAGCCGAGCGGCGCAGGCGACTCCAGCCCGCTGATACCACGCCAGAGTGCATCGTCGATCACTATGTTTTTGGGAGCTGCCTGCGCCAGCTGGGCGCCGGCCAGAGGCCAGAAAGACTCTGAAAAGACCGCCAGCGCGGGGCGCAGGCCGCGCGCCAGCGCGGCGCGGCACAGGTGATCGCCTTCCAGCCACACGCGCTGCTGCCTGCGGTGCGCGTGGCTGTCCTGCGCCAGCCGGCGCAGGTCCTTCAGCAGGGCGTTGCCAGCCGAGCGGATGACGGCGGGGGCGGCCTCGGTCACGCGGCGCTCTCCGTGCGTGCGCCGGCCAGCACCTCGGCCACCGGCGCGAAACTGCGGCGGTGGTGTTCGCAGGCACCGTGCGTGCGCAGCGCCGCCAGGTGCGCGGCGGTACCGTAGCCCTTGTGGGTGGCAAAGCCGTACTGCGGCCAGGTGGCGTCGATCTCGCGACACCAGCGGTCGCGGTGCACCTTGGCCAGAATGGAGGCGGCCGAGATCGCCGCCACCCGCGCATCGCCGCCCACCACGGCCTCGGCACGCATGGGCAGCACGGGCAGGCGGTTGCCGTCGACCAGCACCAGCGCGGGCGCCAGACGCAGCCCCTCCACGGCGCGGCGCATGGCCAGCAGCGTGGCCTGCAGGATGTTCAGGCGGTCGATCTCCTCCACGCTGGCGAGGGCGATGGAGCAGCACAGCGCCTTGTCGCAGATCTGGTCGAACAGCTTCTCGCGCCGCAGCGCGGTGAGGCGCTTGGAATCGGCCAGGCCCTTGATCGGGTGGCGCTCGTGCAGGATCACGGCCGCGGCCACCACCGGGCCGGCCAGCGGGCCGCGCCCGGCCTCGTCCACGCCCGCCACCAGGCCGGGCGCGTGCCAGTCGAGCGAGGTCTGCTCAGCGCGCAAGAAGCGTCTCGATCGCATCGGTGGCCGCCCGCGCGGTGTCGCGCCGCAGGCTCAGGTGCAGCGTCTCGAACCGGGTGCGCAGCGCCGCCGTCTTCTGCGGCGCGTCCAGCCAGTCGAGCACCGCGGCCGCCAGCGCCTGCGGCGTGGCGGTGTCCTGAATCAGCTCCGGAACCACGAAGGGGGCGCCGGGCGCGTCGGCGAACTGATGCGGCGTCACGCCCGCCGGGCGGCGCAGGCCCGAAGGCGGTGCGCACAGGATGTTGGGCAGCCCCACCCAGGGCAGCTGGCGCCGCCGGCGCATCAGGCGGTAGCTGAGCTGCGGCATGGCGTAGGCAATCACCATCGGCCGCTTGTACAGGGCGGCTTCCAGCGTGGCGGTGCCGCTGGCCACCAGCGCCACGTCGCACGCCGCCAACGCCAGGTGCGATTGCGCGTCGGCCAGCTTGAGCGCCGCGCCCAGGCCGCTGGCCTGCGCTGCCGCGGTCACCTGCGCGCGCAGGGCAAGCACCACCGGCACTATGAAATGCGTAGCTGGCCGCGCCTTCTGCACAAGGGCTGCAGCCTGAAAAAACCTGGAAGCCAGGTGCTCGATCTCGGCCGCGCGGCTGCCCGGCAGCAAGGCCACCACGGGCGCGTCGGGCGGCAGGCCGAGCACGGCACGCGCGGCGGCGCCGTCCGGGTACATGGGGATCACCTGCGCCAGCGGATGGCCGACATAGGTGGCGGCGATGCCGTGCTCGGCCAGCAGGCCGGGCTCGAACGGGAACAGGCACAGCACCAGGTCGGCCGCCGCCTTGAGCCGCGCCAGCTTCTCCGGCCGCCAGGCCCAGAACGAGGGGCTGACGAAGTGCACCGTCTTGATGCCGGCCTGGCGCAGACGTGTTTCCAGGCCGAAGTTGAAATCCGGCGCGTCCACGCCGATGAACAGGTCTGGGCGCCCGGCCAGAAAGCGTTCGGCCAGTTGCCGGCGCAGGCGCAGCAGTTCCGGCAGCCGCGGCAGCACCTCCGCGTAGCCGCGCACCGACAGGCGATCCACCGGCCACCAGGCGTCAAAGCCGCGCTGCGCCATCTGCGTGCCGCCGACACCCGCCGCGCGCAGTTCGGGCCAGCGCGCCTGCAGACCATCCAGCAGCAGACCACCGAGCAGGTCGCCCGATACCTCGCCGGCCACCATGCCGAAGAAGGGTGCCTCCGGTACCTGCGTCACCCGCCGCTCCCCTGCGCCCCTTCAGCGCACGAGGCCGCGCGTGGCTGCGGCCAGGAAGTCCTGCATCCGCGCGATGTCGGCGTCGGCCGCAGGCACTTCGCCGCGCAGCGCATCGATCTGCTGGCGCGCCGCCTCCAGCGTGAGCCCGCGGCGGTACAGCAGGCGGTACATCTGCTTGATCACGGCAATGCGCTCGGCCGAATAGCCGCGGCGGCGCAGGCCTTCGGCGTTGATGTTCTGGGCTTCGGCCGGGCTGCCGCCGGCGGTGACGAAAGGCGGCACGTCCTGCGCCAGCCGCGTCTGGAAAGCGGTCATGGCGTGCGCGCCCACGCGCACGAACTGGTGCACGCCGGTCAGGCCACCCAGGAACACCCAGTCGCCCAGGTGCACGTGGCCGGCCAATTGCACGGCATTGGCCAGGATCAGATGGCTGCCCAGCTGGCAATCGTGCGCGATGTGCACGTAGGCCATGATCCAGTTGTCGTCGCCCAGCCGCGTGATACCGGCGTCCTGCACGGTGCCGGTGTTGATGGTGACGAACTCGCGGATGGTGTTGCCGCTGCCGATCTCCAGCCGCGTAGGTTCGCCACCGTATTTCTTGTCCTGCGGCGCGGCGCCGAGGCTGGCGAACTGGAACACGTGGTTGTTCTCGCCCAGCGTGGTGTGGCCTTCGAGCACGCAATGCGGGCCGATGTCGCACCCGGCACCGACGCGCACGTGCGGCCCGATGATGCTGAACGCGCCCACTCGGACGCTTTCATGCAGCTCGGCCCTGGGATCGACCAGCGCGGTGGGGTGAACCGCCGTCATGTCAGCGGGCAGCGGCGCGGGAGGTCGGTCGCACCTCGTCCTCGCTTGACGGGGCAAAGCAACTGAGGGGTGTGATGGCGCCCCACGGCATCATCGGACCTTCCTCATGGTGCACATGATCTGAGCCTCGCAGGCGACATCACCCTCGACCTCGGCGCGGCAGTTGAACTTGTAGATGCCGGCACGCACGCGGTCCATGGCGGCGTGCAGCATGAGCTGGTCGCCCGGCTGCACCGGGCGCTTGAAGCGCGCGCCGTCGATGCCGACGAAATAGAACACCGAGTCGTCGTCGAGCGAGATGCCCTCGGTTTCGAACGACAGCAGCGCGCAGCTTTGCGCCAGCGCCTCCAGCATCAGCACGCCCGGGAAGATGGGGCGCCCGGGGAAATGCCCCGTGAAGCAGGGCTCGTTGACGGTGACGTTCTTGACCGCGCGGATGGTCTTGGCGGCAAGATCGATGTCCAGCACGCGATCGACCAGCAGGAACGGATAGCGGTGGGGCAGTTTGTCGAGGATCTTGTAGATGTCCATCTGGCGTTCACTATCATTCAAGGAGCTGGCGGCGCTTGCTGGTCGCAGGCTGGAGGCTGATTTTCCTCCAGATCAAAAGCATCAAGAGCGGCTTCGAGCTGCCGCACGCGGTCGCGCAGTGCGCGGATGTGCTTGAGCGTGGCGGCGTTCTTTTCCCAGCTGGCATTGTCGTCGATGGGAAAGAAGCCGGTGTAGTGCCCGGGCTTGAGGATCGAGCGGCTGACCACCGACGCGGCCGAGATGTGCACGTGGTCGGCGATGGTCAGATGTCCCAGGATCATGCCTGCGCCACCCACGGTGCAGTGCGCGCCAATGCGCGCGCTGCCGGCCACGCCCACGCAGCCTGCCATGGCGGTGTGCTTGCCGATGTGGCAGTTGTGGCCGATCTGGATCAGATTGTCGAGCTTGACGCCGTCTTCGATCACGGTGTCGTCCAGCGCGCCGCGGTCGATGCAGGTGTTGGCGCCGATCTCGACGTCGTTGCCGATGTGCACGGCGCCGAGCTGCTCGATCTTCACCCAGCCGCCCTCGTGCGGCGCAAAGCCGAAGCCGTCGCCGCCGATCACCGCACCGCTCTGGACCACGCAGCGCTCGCCAATCACGCAGCGCTCACCCACTGTGACGCGCGCCTTCAGCACCGTGCCGGCGCCGATGCGCGCGTGGCGGCCCACATGGCACAGCGGCCCCACGCTGGCGCCGGGGCCGATCACCGCGCCATCCTCCACCACCGCGCTCGGGTGCACGCCGGGTACCTGCGCCAAGCCGTGCGAGCGGGCCCAGAGCTGGGTAAGACGGGCGAAGTAAAGGTGCGGATCGTCGGCGACGATGCAGTCGCCGCGCGAAGTGGCTGCGTCCGCCAGCGCCGGGCCGACCACGACACAGCCCGCACGCGTATCGCCGAGCACGGCGGTCAGGCGTGGGTTCACCAGGAAGCTGAGTTCGCTTTCACCCGCTGTTTCCAGCGGGGCCAGGCGCGTGATCAGGCGTTCCGGGTTGCCCCGGAGCGTGCCGCCCAGGGCTTCGACGATGGCGCCGGTTCGCAGGCTCATGCCGCGCAACGCCGCCGTGACGGCAGGACCTGTGCTGCGGCGGGCTCGGCCGCCGCCATCACTTGGCGGCGTTGAGCGCCTTGATCACCTTGTCGGTGATGTCCAGCCGCGGGTTGATGTAGACCGCCTCCTGCAGGATCACGTCGTACTTCTCGGACTCCGCTACCTGGCGCACCACGCGGTTGGCCCGGTCCAGCACCTGCTGCAGCTCTTCCTGCTTGCGCGAGTTGAGGTCTTCCTGGAACTCACGCCGCTTGCGCTGAAACTCGCGGTCCTGGTCCTGCAACTGGCGCTGGCGCGCCTGGCGCTGGCTGTCAGACATGGTGGGCGCTTCACGCTCGAAGCGGTCGGATGCCGACTTGAGCGCGGCGCCCATATCGTCGACTTCCTTCTCGCGGCGCGAGAACTCCTGCTCCAGCTTGGTTTGCGCGGCACGCGCGGGAGCGGCTTCGCGCAGCATGCGGTCGGTGTTCACGAAACCGATGCGCACACCGCCGCCGTCCTGGGCTGCTGCAGCCACCGGCATCACCATGGCACAGCACAGCGAAGCCAACGCAGCGCTGCGAATGACAAACTTCATCAAAACGAGGTCCCGACTTGGAATTGCAATTTCTGGATTCTATCGCCGGGCTTCTTGCGGATGGGCACGCCAAATGCGAAACGCAGCGGGCCGAGCGGGGAGATCCAGCTCAGGCCAATGCCCGTGGAGGCGCGGATCGCATCGCCGGTGATCTTCTCGCCGTCGCCGTACAACGCACCGACGTCCACAAAGCCGAACAGGCGCAGCGTGCGGTCGTTGCCGGCGCCCGGGAACGGCGTGATGAACTCGGTGTTCAGGGTGAACTTGCGCGTGCCACCGATGAAGGCGCCGGTGACGTCGCGCGGCCCCAACGTGGACTGCTCGAACCCGCGCACCGAACCCAGGCCGCCGGAGTAGAAGTTCTTGAACACCGGGAACGGCCGGCCGCTCAGACCCTTGCCCCAGCCCACCTCGCCGTTCAGCGCCAGCGTGTACTGCTTGGACAGCGGGATGTACTGCTGGATCTGGTAGTTGGTCTTGACGTAGCGCGCGTCGCCGATCAGCCCCAGTTCACCCATCAGGCGCTGGTAGCGGCCGGAGTTGGGCGCCAGGGCGCTGTCGCGCGAATCGCGTGACCAGCCCAGCGTGAACGGGAAGGCATAGCTGGAATAGCCGAAGCGGTTGGCGTAGTCCAGATAGGCGGCGGGAATGTTGGTGCCAGGCTTGATGCGCGTGCGCTCGGCGTTCATGCCCAGATACACGGTGTCGAGCTCCGTCACCGGCACGCCGAACTTCAGGCCAGCGCCCATGGTCACCAGCGTGTAGTCGCCGCCCTGGTCCTGGTAGGGCTTCTGGGTCTTGTAGTAGACGTCGACCGTGCGCGAAACGCCGTTGATGGTGAAGTACGGATCGGTCGCGCTCACCACGACGGTGCGGTTGTACTTGCCGGTGTTGAGCTGCAGATCCAGCCGGTTGCCGGAACCGAAGGCGTTCTCCTGCGACAGGCCAAAGGTGAACGACAGCTTCTCCGCGGTGGAATAGCCGGCGCCGATCTGAATGCTGCCGGTGGGTTTTTCCTTGACCTCGACGTTCAGATCCACCTGGTCGGGCGCGCCCGGCACTTCGGCGGACGTGATGGACAGCTCGGTGAAGTAGCCCAGCCGGTCCACGCGGTCGCGCGAGAGGGAGATCTTCTCGGCGTCGTACCAGGACGATTCGTATTGGCGGAATTCGCGGCGGATCACCTCGTCGCGCGTGCGGGTATTGCCCTGGACGTTGATGCGACGCACGTACACGCGCCGCCCCGGCTGCGCCTGCAGGACGATGGCCACGCGGTTGTTGGTGCGGTCGACGTTCTGGCGCGCTTCCACACTGGCGAAGGCGTAGCCGTAGTTGCCGAACAGGTCGGTGAAGGCCTTGGTGGTGGTGGCCACCTGGTCGGCGTTGAAGGCCTCGCCCGGCTTGATGGCGACCAGCGACTTGAACTGGTCGTCACGGTCGAGGTAGTTGCCTTCCAGCGAAACGCCGGAAACCACGAAGCGTTCACCCTCGGTGACGTTGATGGTCACCGAGATCGATTCCTTGTCGGGCGCCATGGCGACCTGCGTGGAATCGATCTTGAAATCGAGGTAGCCGCGTGACAGGTAGAACGAGCGCAGCGCTTCCAGGTCGGCGTTGAGCTTGGCGCGCGAGTACTGGTTGCTCTTGGTGTACCAGCTCAGCCAGCCGCCGGTGTCCAGATCGAGCTGGTCCTTCAGCGTGCCCTCGGAGAAAGCGTGGTTGCCGACGATGTTGATGGAGCCGATGCGCGCCGCCCGGCCTTCGGTGATGTTGAAGGTGAGGTTGACCTGGTTGCGCTCGGTCGGCGTCACCGTGGTTTGCACTTCCGCCGCATAGAGGCTGCGGTTGATGTACTGGCGCTTGAGCTCCTGCTCGGCGCGGTCGATCAGGGCCTTGTCATAGGGCCGGCCAGCCGCCAGACCGGCGTCGCGCAGCACGCCCTGCAGCACCTCATTGCTGAATTCCTTGTTGCCAGCGAAGCTGACTTCCGCCACCGTGGGACGTTCCTGCACGATCACCACCAGCACGTCGCCGGAGGTTTCGAGCCGCACGTCGGAGAACAGGCCCAGGCCGTAGAGCGCGCGGATGGCGGCGGCGCCCTTGTCGTCGGTGTAGGTTTCGCCGACGCGCACCGGCAGCGACGAGAACACCGTGCCCGGCTCCACGCGCTGCAGGCCCTCGACCCGGATGTCGCGCACCGTGAACGGGTCCACCGCCCAGGCCAGCTGCGCTGCCAGCGAAAGGGAGACGAGCGTGGCGACCGTGCGCCAGCGGAATCGGGTACGAGACATCATCGGGTACTGTGAACTGGACGCAGGATGCAAACGGCTGGGGCGACTGCGGCGGTGTCAGCCGAGCCGGCTGACGATGTCGTTGTACATGGCGATCGCCATCATGCACAGCAGCAGGCTCATGCCCACGTATTGCAGCCGCTGCAGCCACGCTTCGGAGACGGGGTTGCCCGTCACTCCCTCCCAAAGATAATACATCAGGTGCCCCCCATCCAGGACGGGCACCGGCAGCAGATTGAGCACCCCCAGGCTGACGCTGATGAAGGCCAGGAAGCCCAGGTAGTAGGTCAGGCCCAGGCTGGCGGACTTGCCGGCGTAGTCGGCAATGGCGATCGGCCCGCTCAGGTTCCTGACCGACAGCTCGCCCACCAGCATGCGCCCCAGCAGGCGCAGCGACAGCACCGACACCTCCCACACCCGGCGCACACCGGTCGTCAGGCCCTCCAGCGGGCCGTAGCGCACCGTCACCATCTCCGGCTGGGCGCCCACGTAGGCGCCAATGCGCCCGATGCGCCGCCCTTCGTGCTCGATCACCGCCGGCTCCACGTCGAGCGTGACGCGCTGGCCCTCTCGCTCCACCAACCAGGTGCTGGCCTGCGGCTGGCCATCCTTGACGCTGCCGCGGATCAGCTCACGCAGCTGCTGGCCGTCCACCACCGGCGTCTCGCCCACCTTCAGCACCAGATCGCCCGTTCGCAGGCCAGCGCGCTCGGCGGCGCCATCAGGGGTCAGTTCGCCCATCTCCGGCCGCGACAGCGGCGCGACGATGCCGATGGCGCGGAACATCTGCGGGTTCGGATCCTTGGCCGCCAGCGAGCCGAGCGGCAGCACCACGTCGCGGGTGCGGCCGTCTCCGCGCGCCAGCTGCAGCAGCACGTCCTCGCCGTCGAGCGCGCCACGGGTGAGCGTCCAGCGCAGGCCTTCGAAGGAGCGCACCGGCTCCAGCTCGTCGCCGGCCAGCGCCGCGGCGCGCACTTCCTCGCCGCCGCGCAGGCCCGCCTTCTCCGCCATCGAGCCGGCCGCCGGCGGCGCCAGCACGGCGCGCGGCTCCTGCACGCCGATCCAGTTGACCAGCGTGTACAGCAGCACGGCCAGCACCAGGTTGGCCACCGGCCCCGCGGCGACGATCAGCGCGCGGGACGACAGCGGCTGGGTATTGAAGGCCAGGTGGCGCTCGGCCTCGGGCACGTCGCCCTCGCGCTCGTCGAGCATCTTCACGTAACCGCCCAGCGGGATGGCGCCGACGACGAACTCGGTGTCCTGCCCGGGGCGCTGCCGGCGCGGCTTCCAGCGCGCCAGTGCGCGGCCGAAGCCGACCGAAAAGCGCAGCACCTTCACGCCGCGTGCCACCGCCATGCGGTAGTGGCCCCATTCGTGCACCGCGATCAGCAGGCCGAGGGCCACGACGAAGGCGATCAGGGTGGTGAGCATGGTGATGTCAGGGGTTACCGGGCCTGGAGCAGTTCCGGGCAGATTCTGGGTCAAAAAGGCCTTCAGGCCAAATGTGACGGGCGCAACCAGCTCTCATAAAAATAGCATACAGCACTATTTTTCAGGCCGCCATGGCTGCCACCAGCGCCCCGGACCTGGCGCGCGCCTGCGCGTCCAGATCCAGCAGGTCGGCCAGCGTCGCCAACTTGGAGGGCACCACCGCCGCCAAAGTTGCATCGTTGACGGCGTGGATCTGGTCAAAGCGGATGCGCCGGCCCAGGAAGGCCTCCACCGCCACCTCGTTGGCGGCATTGAGCACGGCGCAGGTGCCCTCGGGGGCGCGCAGGGCGTGCCAGGCCAGCTGCAGGCCGGGGAAACGCGCCCGGTGCGCCGGCGCGTCGGCCGGCTCGAAACTCAGGTGGCCCAGCGTGGCGAAGTTCAGCGCCTCGGCGCCGGAGGCCATGCGCTCCGGCCAGGACAGGCCGTAGGCGATGGGCACGCGCATGTCCGGCGTGCCCAGCTGTGCCACCACCGAGCCGTCGAGGTACTGCACCATCGAATGGATCACGCTCTGCGGGTGGATCACCACCTCCAGCTGGTCAGGCCCGACGCCGAACAGGTGGTGCGCCTCGATCACCTCCAGCGCCTTGTTCATCATGGTGGCCGAATCGACCGATATCTTGCGCCCCATGACCCAGTTGGGGTGGGCGCAGGCCTGCTCCGGCGTCACCTCGCGCAGCGTGCCCGGCTCGCGGGTGCGGAACGGGCCGCCCGAGGCGGTCAGGATGATCTTGTCGATGCGCGCCGGCCAGCTGGCCGGGTCGTCCGGCAGCGACTGGAAGATGGCCGAGTGCTCGCTGTCGATGGGCAGCAGCGTCGCCCCGCCCTCGCGCACGGCGCGCATGAAGACCTCGCCGCCGACCACCAGCGCCTCTTTGTTGGCCAGCAGCAGGCGCTTGCCGGCGCGCGCCGCCGCCAGGCAGGGCGCCAGCCCGGCGGCACCGACGATGGCCGCCATGACCACATCCACCGCCTCATCGGAAGCTACCATTTCAATAGCTGCCTGCGCCCGCTCCACCTGGACCGGAAGGCCTTTTTGCCTGATTTTCTCGGCCAGTTCGTCGGCATGCGGCGCGCTCGCCATCACGGCCACGCGAGGCCGGAAGCGCTCGCACTGCGCCAGCAGCGCATCGACCTGGGTGTTGGCGGTGAGCGCCACCACCTCGAAGCGATCCGGGTGGCGCGCGATCACGTCCAGTGTGTTGACGCCGATCGAGCCCGTCGAGCCCAGCACAGCCACGCGCTGCCTCATGCGGGCACCCCCCAGCGCTGCGCCGCCAGGCCCATCAGCGCCAAGGCGAAGGGCAAGGTGGGCAGTTGCGCGTCGATGCGGTCCAGCACGCCGCCGTGGCCGGGCAGCAGCTGGCTCGAGTCCTTGGCGCCGGCGGCGCGCTTGACCAGCGACTCCACCAGGTCGCCCACCACGCTGAGCGCGGCCAGCGCCACCGCGGCCAGCACCAGCCCGGCCACGCCGCCGGACTGCAGCAGATGGGAATAGAGGCTGCGGCTCCAGCCGGCCGGCGCCACCAGGCGGTCGAAGCCGATCCACAGCGCGGCCAGCAGTAGCACGCCGGCCATACCGCCGAACACGCCTTCCCAGCTCTTGTTGGGGCTGATCGAGGGCGCCAGCCTGCGCGCCACCAGCCGCCCACCGAAGGCGCGCCCGGCAAAGTAGGCCGCGATGTCGGCCGCCGCCACCAGCGACAGCACCGACATCAGGTAGTTGACGCCCACCACGCGCGACTGCACCACCGCCAGCCACGCCGCCCACAGCGCCGGCAGGCCAAGCGCCAGCCGCAGCGACGCCGGCAGGCGCGACCAGCCGGGCACGCCGGCGGCGATCATCAGCCCGCCCAGGACCACCCACAGCGCCGTCACCAGCCACCAGCCGGCGAAGGGCTCAGTCGCCCAGCCCGCCCGCCAGGTGAGTGCGCAGGCGGCAAGCATGAAGGCGCCGACCACCAGCGCGCCGGCACCCTGGGTGCCGTTGAGCCGGGCCCATTCCCAGGCGGCGGCAGCCATCATCGCCAATGCCAGCGCAAAGAAAGGTGTGGGCGAGGCCGACCACAGCGCGGCCACCAGCACCGCCAGCATGATGAGCGCCGTGATGACGCGTTGCCGCAGCATGCTCAGCCCGCCGCCGTGCTCGGTTCGGCCGCCACCTGGGCCGAGGTCTTGCCGAAGCGCCGCTCGCGCCCGGCGTAAGCGGCCAGGGCCTCGTCCAGCGCAGCCTCGTCAAAATCGGGCCACAGCCTGTCGCTGAAGAACAGCTCGCTGTAGGCCGCCTGCCAAAGCAGGAAGTTGCTGATGCGCTGCTCGCCGCCGGTGCGGATCAGCAGGTCCGGGTCGGGCACGTGGGCCAGGGCCAGGGCGCCGTTCAGGCTCTGCTCGGTGATCGGCGTGCCGGCCTCGGCGAGGCGACGCGCGGCCTGGGCGATGTCCCAGCGGCCGCCGTAGTTGAAGCAGACGTTGAGCACCAGTTGCGCGTTGGCGGCGGTGCGGGCCTCGGCCGCAGCCAGACCTTCGCGCACCTTAGGCTTCAGCCCTTCGCGGTCGCCCACGAAATGCAGGCGCACGCCGGCGCGATCGAGTTCAGGCACCTCGCGCGCCAGTGCGGTGGCCAGCAGCTCCATCAGCGCGCCCACCTCTTCGGCCGGGCGGTTCCAGTTCTCGGAGGAAAAGGCGAACACCGTGAGCACCCGTACGCCGCGTTGGGCACAGGCGCGGATGCAGCGGCGCAGCGAATCCACGCCCTGACGGTGGCCGGCCACGCGCGGCAGCAGGCGCCGGTTGGCCCAGCGGCCATTGCCGTCCATCACGATGGCAATGTGGTGCGGGACGGCGGCCGGAGTTTTCGCCATGCGGGCGCTGGAAGAAGCGGATGGAGCAGCGCCTGCCGCTCACACCGCCATGATTTCCTTTTCCTTCTCGGCCACCAGCGCGTCGATGTCGGACACGTGCTTGTCGGTGGCCTTCTGGATGTCGGCCTCGGCGCGCTTCTGGTCGTCCTCGGTGGCTTCCTTGTCCTTGACCAGCTTCTTGGTAGCGTCGTTGGCGTCGCGGCGCAGGTTGCGGATGGCGACCTTGGCGCTCTCGCCCTCGTGGCGCACCAGCTTGGTCATTTCCTTGCGGCGCTCCTCGCTCATCGGCGGCATGGGCACGCGGATCAACTCGCCCATGCTGGCGGGGTTGAGGCCTAGGTCGCTTTCGCGGATGGCCTTCTCGATCTTGGCGCCCATGCCCTTTTCCCAGGGCTGCACGCTGATGGTGCGGGCATCCAGCAGCGACACGTTGGCCACCTGCGACAGCGGCACCTGGCTGCCGTAGTACTCGACGTGGATGGTGTCCAGCAGCGCCGGGTTGGCGCGGCCGGTGCGGATCTTGGTCAGGTTGTGCTTGAAGGCCTCGATGGACTGGTCCATCTTGCCTTGGGCTTGCTTCTTGATGTCTGCAATCGTCATGTCAGTCTCTCCAACCGTACATTATTGCGCCTGCCAGCTTCTCCAGGCAGGACTGTCCGGCGGCTGGCGCCACCGGCTTGAACCCCCGGCCGACCGAACCGGCCGGCTGGCCGTCAGCAGCGGCCTCACACGTGGACGAGCGTGCCTTCGTCCTCGCCCGCCACCACGCGCTTGAGCGCGCCGGGCTTGAAGATCGAGAACACCTTGATCGGCAGACGCTGGTCGCGGCACAGCGCGAAGGCCGTGGCATCCATGATGCCGAGGTTCTGGCCCATCGCCTCGTCGAAGGTGAGCTTCGCGTAGCGCGTGGCCTTGGGGTCTTTCTTGGGATCGGCGGTGTAGACGCCGTCCACCTTGGTGGCCTTGAGCACCATCTCGGCGCCGATCTCGGCCCCGCGCAGGGCGGCCGCGGTGTCCGTGGTGAAGAACGGGTTGCCGGTACCGGCAGCGAACACCACAACCTTGCCTTCTTCCAGGTATTGCAGTGCCTTGGGCCGCACGTAGGGTTCGACCACCTGCTCGATGCCGATGGCCGACATGACCCGTGCGATCAGGCCGGTCTTGTTCATCGCGTCGGCCAGCGCCAGCGCGTTCATCACCGTGGCCAGCATGCCCATGTAGTCGGCGGTGGCGCGGTCCATGCCGGCCGAGCCGCCGGCCACGCCGCGGAAGATGTTGCCGCCGCCGATGACCACCGCCACCTGCACACCCATGCGGGTGACCTCGGCCACCTCGCCCACGATGCGCTCGATGGTTGCCTGGTTGATGCCGAAGGCGTCGTCGCCCATCAGGGCCTCACCGGAGAGCTTGAGCAGGATGCGCTTGTAGGCGGTCTTCGGCTTGGTCATGGGCATGGGCTCTGTTGTTCTTGGATGCTGGAGTTTAGCGGCGCGGGGGCGCTCAAAGAAAAACGCCGCCCCGGCTGCCGCGCAACGCACGGCCACCGGGCGCGGCGCCCGTGAAGCTCAGGCCTTGCCCTGCGCGGCAGCCACCTGCGCGGCCACTTCGGCGGCGAAGTCGTCGGTCTTTTTCTCGATGCCGGCACCCACCACGTAGAGGGTGAAACCCAGCACCTTGGTGTTCTTGTCCTTCAGCATCTGCTCGACGGTCTGCTTGCCGTCGGCGGCCTTCACGAACACCTGGTTGAACAGCGACACTTCCTTCAGGTACTTCTGCACCGAGCCTTCCACCATCTTGGCGGCGATGTCGGCGGGCTTGCCGGACTCCTGCGCCTTGGCGGTGGCCACGCTGCGCTCGCGCTCCACCAGCTCGGCGGGCACGTCGGCGCTCGTCAGGGCCTCGGGCTTCATGGCGGCCACGTGCATGGCCACGTCGCGCGCGGCCACTTCGTCACCCTCGTACTCGACCAGCACGCCGATGCGGGTGCCGTGCAGGTAGCTGGTCAGCTTGGCGCCGCCGGCCTTGCGCACGAAGCGGCGGAAGCTCATGTTCTCGCCGATCTTGCCGATCAGGCCCGTGCGCACGTCTTCCAGCGTGGGGCCGTAGCCGTCCTGCTCGTAGGGCAGCGCGCCCAGCGCAGCGATGTCGGCCGGGTTCTTCTCGGCCACCAGCTTGGCGGCGGCCTGGGCCATGGCCAGGAAGCTGTCGTTCTTGGTGACGAAGTCGGTTTCGCAGTTGACCTCGAGCATGGCGCCGGTGGCGCCCTCGATGGACGCGGTCACCACACCTTCGGCGGTGACGCGGCTGGCGGCCTTGCCAGCCTTGGTGCCCAGCTTGACGCGCAGCAACTCCTCGGCCTTGACCATGTCGCCATCGGCTTCGGTCAGGGCCTTCTTGCACTCCATCATCGGGGCGTCGGTCTTGGCGCGCAGTTCGGCGACCATGCTTGCAGTGATTGCAGCCATCTTCAGTACTCCGTGTTCAGTTCTCGAATGCTTTTATTTCAATAGCAACCGGCGCTGGAAAAAAGGGGCCTGACGCCCCTTCTTTTCTGGTCCGGCGGGTACGGCGGATCAGGCGGCGCCTTCCGGCACTTCGACGAATTCGTCGGCACCGTCGGCGGCGGCCACGGCCTTGGCCACGTCATCGATGGCGTTGGCCTTGCCTTCCAGCACGGCGTCGGCCATGCCACGGGCGTACAGCGTCACGGCCTTGGCGGAGTCGTCGTTGCCGGGGATCACGTAGTCGATGCCGTCCGGGTTGTGGTTGGAGTCCACCACGCCGATCAGCGGGATGCCCAGCTTCTTGGCCTCGGTCACGGCGATCTTGTGGAAGCCCACGTCGATCACGAAGATCGCGTCGGGCAGCGCGTTCATGTCCTGGATGCCGCCGATGTCGCGCTCGAGCTTTTCCATCTCGCGCTCGAACATCAGCTGCTCTTTCTTGCTCATGCCTTCCAGGCCTGCTTCCTTCTGGGCCTGCATGTCTTTCAGGCGCTTGATGGAGGTCTTGACGGTCTTGAAGTTGGTCAGCATGCCGCCGAGCCAGCGCTGGTCGACAAAGGGCATGCCGGCGCGGCGGGCCTCTTCGGCCACGATCTCGCGCGCCTGGCGCTTGGTGCCCACGAACAGGATGGTGCCGCGGTTGGCGGCGAGCTGGCGCGCAAACTTCTGCGCGTCCTGGAACATCGGCAGCGATTTTTCCAGGTTGATGATGTGGATCTTGTTGCGATGGCCAAAAATGAAGGGGGCCATCTTGGGGTTCCAGAAGCGCGTCTGGTGTCCGAAGTGGACACCCGCTTCCAGCATTTGACGCATGGTCACGGACATGGGAAGTACCTTATCAAGGTTGGGTCTAAAATCCAGCCCGCTGATCGCTGCCCCGGGTGGCCTTCTTTTGGCCAGACCGGCAAGCCGCGACACCTCGGTGGAGCTGGTTTGCGATTTGTTCTACCGCTGATCGGCAAAACTTTAGAAGTATAGCACGCCCCAGCCCGCGCCGCCCCGGCCCGCCCCATGACCGCACGGACCGAACCGCCCCCGCCTGCCGCCAATCTTGGCGCCCCTCCAGTTTGCTACGAATCCAATAGCTGGCTGCGCCCGCCACGCAAGGACGAGCACCTGATTTTCCTACCCATCCGGCCGCACCAGGCATGAACATCGCGATCATCGGCGCCGGCATCATCGGCGTGACGACGGCTTACGAGCTGGCGTCCGACGGCCACCAGGTCACCGTGTTCGAGCGCCACGGCAGCGTGGCCGAAGGCTCCAGCTTCGCTAATGCCGGCGTGGTGGCGCCCGGTTACGTCACGCCCTGGGCCGCGCCCGGCATGCCCGGCAAGGTGCTGCGCTACCTGGCGGCCCGCCACGCGCCGGTGCGCGTGCGCCGGCCGCTGGCCGCGGCCGACATGGCCTGGATGCGCCAGTGGCTCGCCGCCTGCAAGCCCGAAACCTACGCCGCCAACCGCGCCCGCATGCAGCGGCTGGCCTTCTACAGCTGCCGGCGCCTGCACGACGTGGCGCAGCGGCTGGAGTACGACTTCGACCGCAGCGAGGGCTACATGGTGCTGCTGCGCGGCGAGAAGGAGCGCGCGCTGGTGCAGCCCGGCCTGGCGGTGCTGCGCGAGGCGGGCGTGGCCTTCCACGAGATCTCGGCCGAGGAAGCCCGCCAGATCGAGCCCGCGCTGCACCCCGCCACGCCGCTGGCCGGCGCCATCCACCTGCCGCAGGACGAGGTGGGCAACTGCCGCCAGTTCGCGGTGATCCTGCGCGACGCGGCCGAGCAGCTGGGCGCTCGTTTTGCCTTCAACACTGCCGTGGACCGCATCGACCCGGCGTCGCCGGCTCGCCTTTGGATAGCAGGCGAGCCCGCGCCGCTAGCCTTCGACGCCGTCGTGATGTGCGCCGGCGTGCCTTCGGCCGAGCTGCTGCGGCCACTGGGCATCCGGCTGCCGCTGCGGCCGGTGTACGGCTATTCGGTCAGCGCCCACATTCCCGAGCCGGTGCATGCGCCGCGCTCCGGCGTGATGGACGAGCGCTTCAAGGTCTCCATCACCCGGCTCGGCCAGCGCGTGCGCGTGGCCGGCTCGGCGGAGATCGGCGGCAGCGCGGTGGAGATCAACGACGCCGCCATTCAGACCCTCTACAAGGTGCTGCAGGACTGGTTCCCCTCCGCCGGGCGCCTGAGCAGCGGCGTGCAGGTCTGGAAGGGCGCGCGCCCCATGCTGCCGGATGGCCCGCCGGTGCTGGGCATGAGTGGCCTGCCGGGCCTGTGGCTGAACCTGGGTCACGGCTCCAGCGGCTGGGCGCTGGCCTGCGGCTCGGCGCGCGTGCTGGCCGACCAGCTCGCCGGGCGCGAGCCGGCGATCGACGTCGAGGGTCTGGGCGTGCTGCGCTTCCGCTGAACGGCCGCCGGCTGGCCTTCAGCCCAGTGCCCGGTCGAGGGCAGCCAGCGCCAGCAGGCGGGTGGAATCCAGCGTCGGCAAGCCGGCGTTGCCGTCGTTCAGGATCAGCGGAATCTCGGTGCAGCCCAGGATCACCGCATCGCAACCCTGCGCCCGAAAGCCAGCCACCACCGACTGGAAGGTCGACAGGCTCTGCGGCAGGACCTGCCCGGCCACCAGTTCGTCCATGATGATGCGGCCCATGACCTCGCGCTCGGCATCGGTCGGCCGCACGCAGGCCAGCCCTTCGCTCGCCAGGGCCACGGGGTAGACGTCACTGGCCACCAGCCAGGCCGTGCCGGTCAGGCCCAGCTTGCGAAAGCCCCTGGCCGCCGCGTTCTGCGCCACCACCCGTGCGATGTGCAGCCACGGCAGCGGCGAGGCGCGCTCCACACGGTCGAAGGCCTGATGGATGGTGTTGTCCGGGCAGATCAGAAAGTCGGCGCCGGCCGCCCGCAGGCGCCGGGCAGAGTCGAGCATCAGCGCTGCCACGCCGTCCATGTCGCCGCGCTCCAGGCAGGCCACGTAGTCGTGCAGCGACGGCGTGTGCATCGATACCGGTGGGTGCCGGTGTGCGCCCAGCCGCAGGGCGCCCTCGGCGCAGATGGTGCGGTAGCACAGGGCGGCTCCCTCGGCGGAGCAGCCGACGATGCCGATGTGCAGGGGTTGCGTCATGCAGCTGCCTTGTACCACGGTGGCGGCGGCACAATGGCGTGATGCTGCACCCCGTTCTGCCCGCTGTGCGCCCGCTGCCGCTGTTCGACGTGGCGGCGCTGCGCCGCATCGAGCAGGCTGCGGCCGCCGCCCTGCCCCCGCACACGCTGATGCAGCGCGCGGGCCTGGCCGTGGCGCGGCTGGCGCTGGCGCTGGCGCCGCACGCCCGCACGGTGTGGGTCGCCTGCGGCCCCGGCAACAACGGCGGCGACGGGCTGGAAGCCGCCATGCACCTGCGGCGCTGGGGCGCCCGCCCCGTGGTCACCTGGCTGGGCGACGAGGCCCGGGCCCCCGCCGACGCGCGGGCGTCGCTGCAGCGGGCCAGAGACGCCGGCGTAGCCTTCGCCGACGCACCGCCGGCCGGCCTGGGAGCGAATGACCTCTGCATCGACGCGTTGCTGGGCATCGGCGCCGCGCGTGCGCCGGCCGGGCGCATGGCCGAATGGCTGCGCGCCCTGCGCTCAAGCCCAGCCAAGGTGCTCGCCGTTGACGTACCCACGGGGCTGGACGCCGACACCGGCGTCTTGCAGCAGCCGGAAGATGCTCCTCATTCCATAGCTGCCTGCGGCCGCCACGATTGGGCTGCAGGCTCAAAACATGCTGAATCCGGCCGCCTGCACACGCTCACGCTGCTGGCCCTGAAGCCCGGCCTGTTCACCGCCCAGGGGCGCGACGCCTGCGGCAGGCTGTGGTTCGACGATCTGGGCGTCACCCCCGCCGAGCCGCCCGCCGCCTGGCTCAACGCGCCAGGCCCGCGGGCGCCGCGCCCGCACGCCAGCCACAAGGGCAGCTGGGGCGACGTGGTGGTGATCGGCGGCGAGTGCGACGCCACGCACGGCGTGGCCATGGCCGGCGCGGCGCTGCTGGCGGCCTCGGCCGCGCTGCACGGCGGCGCCGGGCGCGTTTACGTCAGCCTGCTGGGCGACGGCGGCCCCATGCTCGACGCCAGCCAGCCTGAACTGATGTTCCGCCGCTTCGATGCCCTGGAGCTGGGCGGCATGACCGCCGTCTGTGGTTGCGGCGGCGGCAGCGCCGTGCGTGGGGTGCTGCCCGCCGCGCTGGCGCAGGCCCCGCGCCTGGTGATGGACGCCGACGCGCTCAACGCCATGGCGCAGGACGGCGACCTGCAGCGGGCACTCGGCCAGCGCGCCACCCGCGGGCAAGTCACGGTGCTCACACCCCACCCGCTCGAAGCCGCGCGGCTGCTGGGCCGCAGCGCCGGCGAGGTGCAGGCCGACCGCCTTGCCGCCGCACAGGCCCTGGCGGCGCGCTGGCAATGCGTGGCAGTGCTCAAGGGCTCGGGCAGCGTGATCGCGTCTCCCCATGAACCGCCCCACATCAACCCCACTGGCAACGCGCGCCTGGGCACGCCGGGCACCGGCGACGTGCTGGCAGGCGTGGTTGGCGCACGCCTGGCCGCCGGCTGCCCGGCCTTCGAGGCCGCCTGCAGCGCGGTCTGGGAGCATGGCGCATTGGCCGATACCTGGAACGGCGGCGAGGCGCTCACGGCGGGGGCGCTGGCGCGCCGGCTTGGCGGCTGAAGTTCGCTGCGCGAGCCCCATTGCGGCTTGTCGAAATTCGGGAGGCCGGATCGGCCTCAGTGGTCAGCTCCGGGGCGCCGCCGCGGCCCGCGCTGCCTATGGTCAAGCAGGCAGCCCGCTCACCGCGAACCACCTCGAGAGCCCCTCAGGACGAAGCCCTGCCCTTTTCCAGATCGGAAAAGCCGCTTTCGCTGGGCACGTCGCGGTCGGACAGCAGGTGCTCATAAAGTGCCGCCGCCAGGCGCGGATCCGGCCAGTCGAGCATGCAGTCGATCAGCCGCGGCACAGCGTTGCGCGGCAGCAGGTCGGCGATCTTGTAGCCCACGCGCTCGGCGCGGTAGATGTCGCCGCCGCGGAACAGGATGTCGATCAGGGCCGCCGCATAGACCAGGATGTCGTTGTCGCTGGTGGCACCTTCATAGGCCTCACGCAGTTCACGAGCCTCAAGCTCTTCCAGCGAGCGCACCACCAGGGTGACGAAGTCGCGCGCCGCATGCATGCGGTGACGGGCTTCTTCCGGGGTCTCGCGTTTGGATGAGGCCACGGACGCACCAGCCCCGAGCCGCACGACGGTCGAGGCGCCCCCCTGCTTGCCGCCGCCACCGACGATAGGTACGAGCATGGCGGAGCCCACGGGCCGCACCCAGCCGCGGCGCCGCAGTGCGCTGATGTCGGCATCGACCTCGGGACCCAGCAACTCACGCAGCACGACCAGCGACCGCTTGCCGTTGCACAACAGCAGCACGTGCCGGTGGCGTGGACTGAGTCCCTCCGACAGACCGGAAAGCTGTGCAAGACCCTCACGGGTCTTGGCGTAGCAAGTGTTCAATCACGACTCCTGGACCCGTCACGACGGCGGGCTGCCGGGAACCGCAACAAGCGGCGCTTCCGGCACGCACCCATTCTAGGAGCGGAAATACAGATCGAGGTATGCCGCGCAATGCGGCATTTGTCACGCTCAGCCGCGCCCGACGAAGGGCATCTTGGTCGCCATCACGGTGTGGAACAGCACGTTGGCCTCCGGTGGCAGGTTGGCCATGTAGAGCACCGACTGGCCGACGATGCCGACGTCCATCATCGGTTCGGCGGCAATGGTGCCATTGGCCTGGGGCACACCCTTGGCCATGCGCGCCGCCAGTTCGGTGACGGCGTTGCCGATGTCGATCTGGCCCACGGCGATGTCGTAAGCCCGGCCGTCCAGCGCCGCGGTCTTGGTGAGGCCGGTCACGGCGTGCTTGGTGGCGGTGTAGGCGATGGAGTAGGGACGCGGCGCATAGGCCGAGATGGAGCCGTTGTTGATGATGCGCCCGCCCTGGGGCTTTTGCGCCTTCATCACGCGAAAGGCGCCCTGAAGGCAGTAGAACATGCCGTTCAGGTTGACGTCGACCACGCTTTTCCACTGCTCCGGCGTCATGTCCTCCAGCGGCACCGACAGGCTCTTGCCGGCGTTGTTGAACAGCAGGTCCACGCGGCCGAAAGCCTGCACGGCACGTTCGAACATCGCCGCCACTTCGGCCGGATCGGTTACGTCGGTGGGCACGGCCAGGGCACGGGCGCCGGCGCCGCTGGTGGCCACCACTTCGTCCAGCGGCTCGGGCCTGCGGCCGGCCAGCACCACGTTCCAGCCGTCGCCCAGCAGGGCCAGCGCCGCGGCCCTGCCGATGCCGGTGCCAGCACCGGTGACCACGGCGACGCGCTTGCTCGCTTCGCTCATCTCGTTCGCTCCTCTTTCTGTAGCTTAAAGTCCTTGCCTTACCTGCGCGAGCGGCCCTTCTTGGCCGACTTGTCGCCGGGCTTGCGCGTGCCCTGCGCGTGCCTGGCGATCTTGGCCGCCTTCCCGCCCTGCCGGGCCTGGAGCGCCGCCGCAGCACCCGCTTCGTCGCCCTGGCGCTGCTTGCGAGCGGCCTTCTTGGCGGCCTTGGCGGGCGACGGCGTCATGCCCTTGTCGCGCAGCGCGCGGGCCAGCAGGGCACCGTCCTCGTCCACCAGGCGGAAGTCGATCTTGCGCGCATCCAGATCCACGCGGCTCACCTGCACGCGCACCTTGGTGCCGATGGCGTAGCGGATGCCGGTGCGCTCGCCGCGCAGCTCCTGCCGCAACTCGTCGAAGCGGAAGTATTCGCCACCGAGTTCGGTGATGTGCACCAGCCCTTCCACATACAACTCCTGCAGCGTGACGAACAGCCCGAAGCTGGCCACGCCGCTGACGGTGCCGCTGTACTCCTCACCCAGGTGCTCGCGCATGTACTTGCACTTGAGCCAGGCCTCGACGTCGCGGCTGGCCTCGTCGGCGCGGCGCTCGTTGGCGCTGCAGTGCAGGCCGGCGGCTTCCCAGGCCTGCAACTCGGCGGTGTGCCGGACCGGGCGCTGGTCGTTGCCCCGGTTGCGTGCAGCGCTATTTTTCTGCAAGCGCTTGCTGAGTTTTTCGTGGGCCTCTCCGGGCGTGGGCAGCTTGGGCAGCTGGTACTTGTGGCCATCCAGGATGGCCTTGATGACGCGGTGCACCAGTAGGTCGGGGTAGCGGCGGATCGGGCTGGTGAAGTGGGTGTAGGCCTCGAACGCCAGGCCGAAGTGCCCGCTGTTGACGGGCGTGTAGATGGCCTGGCTCATCGAGCGCAGCAGCATCATGTGGATCTGTTCGGCATCGGGCCGCTCCTGCGTGGCTTCAGCGATGCGCTGGAACTCGCGCGGGTGCGGGTCTTCCGACAGCGAATAGCCCAGGCCCATGGCCTTCAGGTAACCCTGCAGCAGGTCCAGCTTCTCGGGCGTGGGACCCTCGTGCACGCGGTAGATGCCGGGCTGCTTGCCCTGCAGCAGGAAATCCGCCGCGCACACGTTGGCGGCCAGCATGGCCTCCTCGATCAGCTTGTGCGCGTCGTTGCGGGTGCGCGGCTCGATGCGCTCGATGCGGCCGTTGTCGTCGCAGACGATCTGGGTCTCGGTGGTCTCGAAATCAACCGCGCCGCGCGCCTGCCGCGCCTTCAGCAGGGCGCGGAAGACGTCGTGCAGGTGGATGAGGTCCTGCACGCGCTCCTTGCGCCGCGCCGCCTCGGGGCCGCGCGTGTTGGCCAGGATCGCCGCCACTTCCGTGTAGGTGAAGCGGGCGTGGCTGAACATCACCGCCGGGTAGAACTGGTAGGCCGTGACCTCGCCCTGCGCGGTGACCAGCATGTCGCACACCATGCACAGGCGCTCGACTTCGGGGTTAAGCGAGCACAGGCCGTTGCTGAGCTTCTCCGGCAGCATGGGAATCACGCGGCGCGGGAAATACACGCTGGTGGCGCGGTCGTAGGCGTCCACGTCGATGGGGCTGCCGGTCTTGACGTAGTGGCTCACGTCGGCAATGGCCACCAGCAGGCGCCAGCCGTTGGGCTTGCGGCCGCGGCCGGCCACCACGGCCGGTTCGCAGTACACGGCGTCGTCGAAGTCGCGCGCGTCCTCGCCGTCGATGGTGACCAGCGGCACGTCGGTCAGGTCGACCCGGCCCTTCTTGTCGGCCGGCAGCACATGATCGGGCAGCGCACGCGCCTGGGCGATGGCGGCCTCGGAGAACTCGTGCGGCACGCCGTACTTGCGCACGGCGATCTCGATTTCCATGCCCGGGTCGTCGACCTCGCCCAGCACCTCCTTCACGCGCCCGACAGGCTGGCCATAGAGGGCCGGCGGCTCGGTGAGTTCCACCACCACCACCTGGCCGGTCCTGGCCTGACCGATGGCGGGTTTGGGAATCAGCACGTCCTGGCCGTAGCGCTTGTCCTCGGGCGCGACCAGCCAGATACCGCCCTCGTTGAGCAGGCGGCCGATGATCGGATGCGGCGGCCGCTCGACGATCTCCAGCACGCGGCCCTCGGGGCGGCCGCGCCGGTCCTGGCGCACGACGCGCACCTTGACTCGGTCGCGGTGCAGCACCGCGCGCATCTCGTTGGGCGGCAGATAGATATCGGCTTCGCCGTCGTCACGGCTCACAAAGCCGTGGCCGTCACGGTGGCCCTGTACCGTGCCTTCGATTTCGTCCAGCAGGCCGCTGGTGGCTTCCATTCTTGTTTTCACTTGGTATATAATTCTGGATTCCTGAAATGCCCAGGTGGCGGAATTGGTAGACGCACTAGTTTCAGGTACTAGCGAGTAACATCGTGGAGGTTCGAGTCCTCTCCTGGGCACCAGACAAAGAGTGACGTCCGGAACATACCAGACGCCGCGAAAAGCAAAAGGCCGCCTTTGGGCGGCTTTTTTGTTGGCCACGCCGGCAAGCCGGGCGCGGCTGTGGCGCTGCCGTCACAGTGGTACGCCGATCAGGTCATGCCCTTGCGTGCCCACGATGCGGGCGCGGGTGAATTCGCCCACCTTGAGCTGCTTGCTGATCTTCTCGGGCGGCAGCAGGCGCACGGTGCCATCGATCTCCGGCGCGTCGGCATAACTGCGCCCCACCCCACCCTTGCGGCCCAGGCCCGGCGCCGAATCCACCAGCACCTGCATGGTGGCGCCCACGCGCTCGCGCAGCCGGGCGGTGGAGACCTCCTCGGCCACGGCCATGAAGCGCGCGCGGCGCTCTTCGCGCAGTTCCGGTGGCAGCATGCCGGGCAACTCGTTGGCGGTCGCGCCTTCCACCGGCGAATAGGCGAAGCAGCCAGCGCGGTCGATCCGGGCTTCACGCATGAACTCGAGCAGGTGCTCGAACTCGGCCTCCGTCTCGCCCGGAAAACCGGCGATGAAGGTCGAGCGGATCACCAGCTCCGGGCACAGCTCGCGCCAGCGGGCGATGCGTTCCAGGTTCTTCTCGCCACTGGCCGGGCGCTTCATGCGCCGCAGCACGTCGGGATGGCTGTGCTGGAAAGGCACGTCCAGGTAGGGAAGCACCCTGCCGTCGGCCATCAGCGGCAGGATTTCGTCCACATGTGGGTACGGATAGACGTAGTGCAAGCGCACCCAGCCGCCGTGCGGCTCGGCCAGCGCGGCGAGTTGCTCCACCACCTCCAGCATGCGGGTCTTCACCGGACGGCCGTCCCAGAAGCCGGTGCGGTACTTCACGTCCACCCCGTAAGCCGAGGTGTCCTGGCTGATAACCAGCAGCTCCTTCACCCCGCCCTCGAACAGTGCGCGCGCTTCCTTGAGCACGTCGCCGATGGGCCGGCTGACCAGATCGCCGCGCATCGAGGGGATGATGCAGAAGGTGCACCGGTGGTTGCAGCCTTCGCTGATCTTCAGGTAGGCGTAGTGGCGCGGCGTGAGCTTGAGCCCCGCCTCGCCGAAGGCGCCCGGCACCAGATCCAGGAACGGGTCGTGCGGCTTGGGCAAGTGCTGGTGCACCGCATCCATCACCTCCTGCGTGGCGTGCGGGCCGGTGACGGCCAGCACCGAGGGATGCAGGTGCCTGACCAGGTTTTCAGAACCTTTTGGGCCGCCAGCCGTTTCCCCGCCGCCGCGGGCAGCTATGGTTTTTGCACCTAGGCAGCCGGTGACGATGACCTTGCCATTGGTGGCCAGCGCCTCGCCGATGGTGTCGAGGCTTTCCTGCACGGCCTCGTCGATGAAGCCGCAGGTGTTGACGATGACCAGATCCGCACCCTCGAAGGTCTTGCTGGTCTGGTAGCCCTCGGCCGAAAGCTGGGTGAGGATCAGCTCCGAGTCCGTGAGCGCCTTGGGGCAGCCCAGGCTGACGAAGCCGATGCGCGGCGCCGCGCCCGTGTTGACATCGCTCATCGCCGGACCGGATTCCACCTGATCAACGCTTGATCCCGAAGGCGCCCAGCATCTGCTCGGTCTGCCGGGTCATCTGCTCCTGCATCTGCAGGAACATGGTCTTCGACTGCTCGAGGTAGTTGCCCATCATGCCCTGCATCAGCGGCGACTGCATGCGCATGAACTGCGTCCACATCTCGGGCGACACGGAGCTTGACTGCTCGGCCAGCTTGGCCTGGATGTCCATGAACGCCTGGATGTTCTTTTCCAGGTAGGTGCCCATGAAACCCTGCATGGCGTGTCCGTAGAAACGGATGATGTTGGCCAGCATGGCCTCGGTGAACATGGGGGCGCCGCCCGCCTCTTCTTCCAGGATGATCTGCAGCAGGATGCTGCGCGTCAGGTCTTCGCCGCTCTTGGCGTCGCGCACCACGAAGTGCTCGCGGTTCATCACCAAATGGCGCACTTCGGCCAGCGTGATGTAGGCCGAGGACTGGGTGTCGTACAGCCGCCGGTTGGGGTATTTCTTGATCACCCGTTCGCGCGCGGCCCCGGGCTTGCCGGCGCCGCGAGCGGCTTCAGTGGCCTGCGGGGCTGCGTTGCTTTTGCGTGTCATGAGCTGCCCTCGAGCGGCCGGATGTTGCGATGCAACACATTCTAGCGGCTCGCACCACGGCGGTGCGGCTGGGGGCGAACCCGCAGCTAACGGACGAAGGGAAATTGGTAGGCGCGATTGGACTCGAACCAACGACCCCCACCATGTCAAGGTGGTGCTCTAACCAGCTGAGCTACGCGCCTGGGAGATTCGAGGGGGCGAAGTGTAGCAGATTCACCCCGCCCTCGCGGCCACCCCGCTACTTGCGGCGCGCCACGCGCACGCCGGGCACTTCGCGCACGGCCAGCAGCACCTGCGCCAGACGCGTGGAGTCGCTCACTTCCACCGTGAACGTCATCCAGGCCACGCCGCGGGTGGATTGCGTCTGTACACCGATCACGTTCATGTGCTCGCGCGCGAACACGTCGGAAATGTCGCGCAGCAGGCCCTGACGGTCGGTAGCCTCCACCGCCACGTCCACCGGGTAGGCATGGCCCTGCCGGCGGGCGGCTTCGCTCCAGTCGACCTCGATCACGCGCTCGGGTTCGCGCGCCGCCAGCTCGCGCAGGCTGGAGCAATCGGCCCGGTGCACGCTGACACCTCGCCCGCGCGTGACATAGCCGACGATGTCGTCCGGCGGCGCCGGCTTGCAGCAGCGTGCCGGCTGCGTGAGCAGCGAATCGATGCCCACCACCAGCACGCCGCCGCGCGCACCCGGCTCGGGGCGGGTGACGCGCAGGCGCACCTGCTCGTCGGCGTCGGGCTGCGGCTGCGGCGGTCGCAGCACGGTCTCGATGCTGCGCAGCGACAGCTCGTCCTTGCCCACCGTTTCGAACAGCGCGTCCGGCGTCTTGAAGCCCAGCTCGACCGCCAGATGGTCGAGCGCCGTGGCGGTCTTGCCCTCGCGCTGCAGCAGCTTCTCGACCAGCTCGCGCCCGCGCGCGACGGTCTCATGCGTCTGCTGGGCATTGAACCACGCCCGCACCTTGGTGCGCGCGCGCGAACTGGCCAGGAAATGCAGGTCGGCATTGAGCCAGTCGCGCGAGGGGCCGCCTTCCTTGGCCGCGACGATCTCGATCGTCTGCCCGTTCACCAGCACGGTGTTGAGCGGCACCATGGCACCATCGACGCGCGCGCCGCGGCAACGGTGGCCCAGGTCGGTGTGCACGGAGTAGGCGAAGTCCACCGGCGTGGCGCCGCTGGGTAGCTCCACGATGGCGGCCTGCGGCGTGAGCACGTAGATGTGGTCGTCGAACAGGCCTTGCGCGGGCGCGGCGTCGGCCAGGTCGCGTTCCCAGGCCAGCAGCTGGCGCAGCACGGCGATCTTGGCGTCATAGTCGCTGGCCGCCGTCACCCCCACGTAGCCCTTGGTGCCGGCCTCCTTGTAGGCCCAGTGCGCGGCCACGCCGTGCTCGGCGTGCTCGTGCATCGCATGGGTGCGGATCTGGATCTCCCAGGGCTTGCCGTCGCCGTCGCGCACCACGGTGTGCAGCGACTGGTAGCCGTTGAGCTTGGGCTTGGCGATGTAGTCGTCGAACTCGTCCGGCATGGGCGTGAACTGCCGGTGCACCCAGCTGAGCGCGGTGTAGCAGTCCTCCACGCTGTCCACCAGCACGCGCAGAGCACGCACGTCGAGCACCTGGTCGAAATCCAGGTTCTTGCCGCGCATCTTCTTGACGATGCTGTAGATGTGCTTGGGCCGCCCCGTCACCTGCGCGGCGATGCCCTGGCCGCACAGGCCGGACTCGATCTCGGCGCGGCGCTGCTCCAGCGCCGCCTCGCGCTCGACACGCTTCTCGTCGAGCAGCGAGGCCACGCGCTTGTAGGTGTCGGGCTCCTGGGCGCGGAAGATCAGGTCTTCCATCTCCCACTTGATCTGCCAGATGCCCAGCCGATTGGCCAGCGGCGCGAACACCTCGGCCGATTCGCGCAGCAGCCCGGGCGGCAGCGTCTTGCGCTGCGCCGCGTACCAGCGCAGCGTCTGCAGCCGCGAAGCCAGGCGCAGCAGCACCACGCGCAGGTCGCGGCTGAAGGCCAGCAGCATCTTGCGCACGATCTCGGTCTGCTGCTCGGCCGGCTCCACGCCGCCGCGCGGCAGCGGCTGGGTGCCGCGCGCGCGCTGCTGCACGCGCTCCAGCCGGGCGGTCTCCACCGCCAGGCGGGCGTTGCTCTCGCCGAAGCGCCGGGCGATCACCTCTTCCGGCTTGTTGAGCTGCTCGCTGGCGTAGCTGAGGTAGGCGGCTGCCTTGAGCGCCTCCGAACCGCCGATGCCGGCCAGGATGACCACCACCGCGTCGGCGTGGTCGAGCACGCTCTCGCCGGCCTTGGTCAGTTCGTTGCCGATCAGCGGCTCGGCGAACGCGCGGGCGCGCGCCAGCAAGTCGCCCTCGGGCTCGGAGGGGCGCTGGGCCTCCACGATGGGCACCACATCGGCCGGCGCGGTGGCGAGTCGGGCGGGAACGGCACTCATGGCTTCAACCCAGCAAGAACCGCACCACCTCTGCGACCTGGTCCGGCGCCACCAGCGTGGGGGCATGGCCGACACCGGCAAATTCCACCAGCCGGGCGCGCGGGCCGCGCTGCGTCATGGCGGCGGCGGTTTCGGCCGTCAGCAGGTCGGAATCGGCACCGCGCAGCAGCAGGGTCTGGGCGCGCGCGCGGTCGT
>Ga0209607_1000116_pt1 | contig 66429 bp, 56 predicted proteins | sample AD_UKC117_MetaG_FD_184413 | JGI IMG/M metagenome (GOLD analysis project Ga0209607, IMG submission 184413) | Active sludge microbial communities of municipal wastewater-treating anaerobic digesters from Hong Kong - AD_UKC117_MetaG (SPAdes)... | ecosystem: Engineered > Bioreactor > Anaerobic >... | reverse complement strand
TGTAGCGCACCGTGGCCTGCGGCTGCAGGCCGGAGACGGCCTCGTCGGTGGTCATCTGGTAGGTCGTGGTGCTGACGGTATCGCGCATCAGCCAGGAGGCCAGCCCGATCAGCAAGGCCGTGACCACCAGCACGAAGATGCCGGCGGCCAGGGCGTGCGACTTGTTTTCCATCGGGGTATTGTCCTTTCAACCGGCCGGTTCGTGGAGGGCCGGCGCCTGCGGATGGCGGCTCTTGAGCAGCTCCATCGCGCGCTGGCCGCGCTCGCCCAGGAAGAAATGCTCGATGAAGGGGTGCTTGAAGGCCAGCACCTCGGGCACCGGCGCGGTGACGATGACGTGCTGGTCGGCCAGCACGGCCACGCGGTCGGACAGCTCGAACAGCGTGTCCAGGTCGTGCGTGACCATCACCACCGTCAGGCCCAGCTCCTGGTGCAGCGATCGCAGCAGCGCGCAGAAGGCGTCGGAGGCGTTCGGGTCGAGCCCGGCGGTGGGCTCGTCGAGCATCAGCAGCGGCGGGTCCATGGCCAGCGCGCGCGCCAGCGCCACGCGCTTGATCATGCCGCCCGACAGCTCGGAAGGCATCTTGCGTGCGTCGTCGGGCTTGAGGCCCACCATCTGCAGCTTCAGCAGTGCGGCCTCGCGCACCAGCGCATCCGGCAGCGCGCGCGATTCGCGCAGCGGGAAGGCGATGTTCTCCAGCACGTCGAAGGCCGAGAACAGCGCCCCCTGCTGGAACAGCATGCCCACGCGCGCGGCGGCGCCGGGGCGTGTCAGCTCGGCCGCCGGGCGGCCCAGCACCGAGACCGAGCCGCGTGCCGGCACGTTGAGGCCCAGCATGGTGCGCAGCAGCACGGTCTTGCCGGTGCCCGAGCCGCCCACCAGCGTCAGCACCTCGCCGCGCCGCACGGTGAGATCCAGATCCTTGTGCACCACCACCTCGCCGCCGCCGGGCCGGGGGAACACGCTCCACAGGCCGCGCACCTCGATGGCCGCGGGGGCCTCGGCGGCGGGCGGCGCGGCGGGGTCGGTCACGGGCTGGTCTGCGGTCACAGGCCCACCGACTTGAACAGCACGGCGATCAGCGCGTCGATCAGGATCACCGCCGTGATCGAGGCCACCACCGACGCCGTGGTGCCCTGGCCCAGGCTTTCGGTGTTGGGCTTGACGCGCAGGCCGAAGTGGCAGGCGATCAGCGCGATCGAGACGCCGAACAGCACCGACTTGCCCATGGCCAGCGTCAGGTTGGACACCCGCACCACCTTGGGCAGCGCCTCCAGGAAGAAGGCCGGCGTGATGCCGAGCGTGATATCCGCCGCCAGCATGCCGCCCAGCAGCGCCGCCAGCGTGGTCCACGCGGCGATCAGCGGCATGGCGATGCCCAGCGCCAGCGCGCGCGGCATCACCAGCCGGAAGCCCGGCGCGATGCCCAGCACGCGCATGGCGTCCAGCTCCTCGGTCACGCGCATCACGCCGATCTGCGCCGTGATGGCCGAACCGGAGCGGCCGGCGATCAGCACCGCGCCCAGCAGCGGCCCCAGTTCGCGGATCAGCGCAAGCCCCAGGATGTTGACGATGAAGGCCTCGGCGCCGAACTGGCGCAGCACCTGGCTCATCAGGTAGGCCAGCACCACGCCGATCAGAAAGCCCACCAGCGCCGTGATCGGCAGCGCCTGCGCGCCGATGCGGTACAGGCTGCCGGAGAAATCACGCCAGGGCCCGGCCTGCGGCGCGCGCAACAGACGCAGAAAGTCCAGCAGCAGCTGGCCCATGAGGCGCAGGAAGTCGCGCACCTGCGCCATGGCCCCCAGCACGCCGACGCCGAAGTCGTCCATCTGGCCCAGAAAGCCGCGCGGTCCGCGGGCGGGCGGGGTCTGCGGCAGGGCCGCCACGCGCTCCAGCATGGCGCGCTGCTCGTCGCTGGCTTCCAGGTGCGCCGGCCACTGACGGCCCCAGTGCTCCCAGAAGGTGAGCGCGCCCAGGTAATCGATGGCGCCGATGCGCCGCAGGTCCCAGCCAGCCGTGGCACCGCCCCCCGTGCCGGCCAGGGCCGCCGCCACCTGGCGCCACACCGCCGGCAGGCTGAGCTGGGCGGCGGTCCAGTCGCCTTCGGGCACGGCCAGCGCGGCGCCGCCCGCGGTTTCGGGCGGGCCTAGGCGCGGCAGGCGCTCGGGCTCGGCGGCGGCGGACACGTGGAGGTAGGTTGGAAGTGCCGGTGGGGGCGGTCGTTCGATACGAGCATGGTAGCAATTCGCGCGCCGCATCCGGCACAGGGCGCAAGCCGGCGAGCCACTCGCGGCCGCACCGGCAAGCGAATGCTTCTATGCGTATCGGTTACGAGCTTTTGCGCATGTTTCGTGTGAAATGTCACATGGGCGGTTAGGATGCCCGAGTTGTCTGCAAGGAGAAACGATGGCACTGAACGGACCTTTTTTCGGCAAGCGCGACGCTGAGCCCACTCCCCCGGCCACCCCGGCCCGTCCGCCCGCGGCTTCTGGCCTGGGCGGCACCAGTTCGCTCGGGTCGGCTGGCGCCAACGCCGGCGCGCAGCCGTTTTCGGCGCCGGTGACGCCCGCCGCTTCGCGCGTCGCGCCCGCCACGCCCGCGGAGCCGGAAGCCGGTGGCGCCAAGCTCACCGTCGGCCCCAACATCAAGCTCAAGGGCGTCGAGATCACCGACTGCGACACGCTGGTGGTCGAAGGCACGGTGGAAGCCACCATGAACTCGCGCGTGATCCAGATCGCCGAGCAGGGCGCCTTCAAGGGCTCGGCCGAGATCGACATCGCCGAAGTGCGTGGCGTGTTCGACGGCACGCTCACCGTGCGCCAGAAACTGGTGATCTTCTCCACCGGCAAGGTGACCGGCAAGATCCGCTATGGCAAGATCGTGATCGAAGAAGGGGGACAACTCTCCGGTGAGATCACGTTCGGCACGGGCAAGGGCAGCGGCGGCGGAGCCTCTTCCAGCACCAGCTCCGCCAAGGGCGATCAGGCCGCCATTCCCGCCTGAACCCCGCGCCGCCGGCAATCGGCGGCGCTGCGCGTCCTCCGCGCTGCTGCTCGCGCTCGCCCTGGCGGGCTGCGGCAGCGCCCCGGCCGATCGCGGCGAGGTCCGCGGCGACGGCTTCAGCGGCCCCGAACTGCTGCAGAGCGAGGGCAACCGCCTCACCGGCGCGGAACTGCGCGCCAACCACCTGAGCCTGATGCTGCTGGCGGACAAGCTGTACCGCCGCAACCCGCTGGAATGGCGCAAGAACGGCGCGGCCTCGCGCGAGGCCGCGCTGGCGCAGCTCGAAGCCGCGATGATCAACGGCCAGCCCTGGCCGCCCCTGGGCGGGCGGCGCGACGTGGCCGCCCTGTCGGCCGCGCTGGCACCCGACTTCGCCGGCGACCGGGTGGCCGCCTTCATCTTCGCCTGCTCCGACACCATCGTCACCGCGCACGGCGGCAAGCGCGACTTCTATTACCTCGACAGCATCGACCCCCAGCACCTCTACAACGCCGCGCGCAACATGGAAACCGCGCTGTGGATCCTGAACACGCGGCGCGACGCCGCCGGCCGGCCGCTGCTGCTGGCCAACGAGATCGGCCCGGAAACGCGCAACCTGAGCTTCGAACGCGAGTTCGGCAAGATCATCGGCCGGCTCGATCTGCTGGCCACCACCATGACCGAGCGCTACCGCCGCGCCGCCATCTCGTACCTGCAGGGCGTGGTGGCCGCGCCGCTGCTGGCCTTTTTGCCGGTGAAATGAACACCTCAGGCGTGAGCGCCGAACGCTGGCAGGCCCTGTGCGACCAGCTCGGCCTGGCCGCCAGCAGCGGCGTGCGCCAGCGCTTCCCTGACCTCGAGCGCGCCTACTCCGAGCCGCAACGCCACTACCACACGGCCCAGCACATCGGCGAATGCCTGGCGCTGCTGGACGGCGTGGCGCCACAGCTGGCCGACGCGCCGCTGGTGGAACTGGCGCTCTGGCTGCACGACGTGGTGTATGCGCCGGGCGCTATCGACAATGAAGCTGCCAGCGCCCGCCTGGCAAGGGCCTGGCTGCAAGAAGCCTTGCCATCCGGGCGGCTGGACAGGCTGACCCGCTGGATCGAGGCCACGCGCTCCCACGCGCCCGCGCCGGCCGAGCGCGACCTGCAGGCGCTGCTCGACATCGACCTGGCGATCCTGGCCGCCCCGGTGCCGCGTTTTGCCGAGTACGAGCGGCAGGTGCGCGCCGAATACGCCTTCGTGTCGGAGCCGGTGTTCGCCGAGCGGCGACGGGCCTTTCTGCGCGAACTGGCCGCGCGGCCGCGGTTGTACGGCCATCCCGCGTTCGAGCACCTGGAAGCGGCCGCCCGAAGCAACCTGCAGGCGCAGCTCTGAGGTGCTGGCGCGGTGACGCGCGCGTTAGCCCTGTGCCAGGCAGGGAGCGGCGCATCGCCAGTTGCCAGGCGCCTCGGTAGCTTCTTGCAAGGAGCCAGCCGTCGATTGAATGCAAAAAATGCTTTCAGCCCAATATTGACGGGCGCAGGCTGCTCTTGATTCAGTAGCGTTTCCGCCTCAGTTTCGTGTGGACCAACCAGCACGGCGGGCGCCATCGCTGCAACCGTGCGGGTTCGGCTCCACGGTCCGCGGCTATCCTCAGCGCCCATTTGCCGCGGTCTGCCGCCCACCCCGCGACGCAATCCGCGCGATTGCCGCGACAATACGGGGTTTGCCCGCGGGTGCGGGCGCCCAAGCCACTTTTCGCCTCGCCATGTCCAACACCATCCTGCAATCGCTTCCCGTCGGCCAGAAGGTCGGCATTGCCTTTTCCGGCGGCCTGGACACCAGCGCCGCGCTGCTGTGGATGCGCCAGAAGGGCGCCATCCCCTACGCCTACACCGCCAACCTGGGCCAGCCAGACGAATCGGACTACGACGCGATCCCGCGCAAGGCCATGGAATACGGCGCCGAACTGGCGCGGCTGATCGACTGCCGCCTGCAACTGGCGCACGAAGGCATCGCCGCGCTGCAGTGCGGCGCCTTCCACATCAGCACCGGTGGCATCACCTACTTCAACACCACGCCGCTGGGCCGGGCCGTGACCGGCACCATGCTGGTGAATGCGATGAAGGAAGATGACGTCAATATCTGGGGCGATGGCAGCACGTTCAAGGGCAATGACATTGAGCGCTTCTACCGCTACGGCCTGCTGGCGAACCCGGGCCTGAAGATCTACAAACCCTGGCTGGACCAGCGCTTCATCGACGAACTCGGCGGCCGCAAGGAAATGTCCGAATTCATGCAGAAGGCTGGTTTTGACTACAAGATGAGCACGGAAAAGGCGTATTCGACCGATTCCAACATGCTCGGCGCCACCCACGAGGCCAAGGATCTGGAGGAACTGTCCAGCGGCATCCGCATCGTCAACCCCATCATGGGCGTGGCCTTCTGGAAGCCGGAGGTTGAGGTCAAGCCCGAGGAAGTGCGCGTGCGCTTCGAGGAAGGCCAGCCAGTGGCGCTGAACGGCAAGAGCTTCGACGACCCGGTCGAGCTGTTCCTGGAAGCCAACCGCATCGGCGGCCGCCATGGCCTGGGCATGAGCGACCAGATCGAGAACCGCATCATCGAGGCCAAGAGCCGCGGCATCTACGAGGCGCCCGGCATGGCGCTGCTGTACGTGGCCTACGAGCGGCTGGTGACCGGCATCCACAACGAGGACACCATCGAGCAGTACCGCATCAACGGCCTGCGCCTGGGCCGCCTGCTCTACCAGGGCCGCTGGTTCGACCCGCAGGCCATCATGCTGCGCGAGACCGCCCAGCGCTGGGTCGCCCGCGCCGTGACCGGCGAAGTGACGCTGGAGCTGCGCCGCGGCAACGACTACAGCATCCTCAACACCGAATCACCCAACCTCACCTACGCGCCCGAGCGGCTGTCGATGGAGAAGGTGGAAAACGCGCCGTTCTCGCCCATGGACCGCATCGGCCAGCTGACCATGCGCAACCTGGACATCACCGACACGCGTGGCAAGCTGGGCATCTACACCAAGAGTGGCCTGCTGCAGCTGGGCGAAGGCTCGGTGCTGCCGCAGATCGGGCACGACGGCACGGGCAGCAAGCGCTGAATCGGCGCAGCTTGCTGCACTGCAAAATCAAAACTAATACTTATTAGCTCCAACAGGTGACGCCTGTGCGACAATTTGCTGCGTCGCACCAAATTCGTACGGGCAAGCCCCGATGCGGGGCGCGGGCGGGCGCGTTACAGTTGCCCCACTTGAGCGACCGCGGCGCAGCCAGATCCGCCGGCAAAGGTTGCTGAAGGGCCCGAGGAGACTTAGCAAGACCACCCAAGCGTCAGAACAGCATCAAAACCTCATGGCCTCCGAGTCATGGTGAAAGCACCCGCAAGGGTGCTTTTTTTTGCCTGCTGCGCGGCGAGCCCCTGGCGGGACAGGGCAGCTCAGGGATGGTGCAGAACGTGTATCGGCCTCAGCCTTCGTGGCCGCCCTGCCCGTCGCCTTCGTCCACCGCGGTGCGCTGGGTGTCGATGCGCTGCATGTTGTCCAGCATCTTGAGCAGGTAATGCAAGGCGTGGGCCATGTCGTTCACGGAAAAGCCTTCCAGCGCCTGCTCGTAGTAGGCGGCGATCTTGGGCTGCGCCTGCTCGGCCCATACGCGCCGGCCCGTATCGGTCATGCGCACCAGGCGGGCACGGCGGTCGCTGCCGTCGGGCGCGCTGCCCACGTAGCCCGCAGCCTCCATGCGGCTGACCACGCCGGACAGGTTCTGCCGGCTCACCATCAGGTAGCGCGCCAGCTCGCCCACCCCCATGCCGCGCTCGGCCGCCGGGCGCGACAGCGCCCCCAGCACCGCCCACTGCTGCGTCGTCAGTCCCTCTTCCTCCACGGCACGTGTACCCGTTTTGTGCAACATATTGGCACATTGGTACAGGCGGAAGAACAGACGATTGGCCAAAGCCAGTCGCGTTTCGTTGCCTGATTCATTCATATTTTCTTGCTCCTTGGGCGAAGGCGCGCGTCAACCCTTGTTGACAGCCCCACCCAATTTCGTCAATATATTGACATTAATGCGGCCACGATGGACCCTCTCGCAAGCATACCCCGCATCCACAGGAGACAAGCAAGCATGAAAGCATTCGACAACCAGGTCGTCGTGGTGACGGGCGGCGGCGGCGGCATCGGCGGGGCTACCTGCCGGCGCTTCGGCGCCGCCGGCGGCAAGGTCGCGGTGCTTGACCGCGACCTTGCCGCAGCGCAGAAGGTGGCCGACAGCGTCACCGGCGCCGGCGGGCAGGCCGCCGCCTTCCAGTGCGACATTACCGACCGCGCCTCGGTCGACGCCGCCCTGCTGGCGACCGAGCAGCAGCTCGGCCCCATCGACGTGCTGGTCAACAACGCCGGCTGGGACGTGTTCAAGCCCTTCACCAAGACCACGCCGGACGAATGGGCGAAGCTGATCGCCATCAACCTCACCGGCGCGCTGCACATGCACCACGCGGTGCTGCCGCGCATGGCGGCTCGCAGCAAGGAGGCCGGCTGGGCCGGTGCCCGCGTGGTCAACATCGCCTCCGACGCCGCGCGCGTGGGCTCGTCGGGCGAGGCGGTGTACGCCGCCTGCAAGGGCGGGCTGGTGGCCCTCAGCAAGACGCTGGCGCGTGAGCACGCGCGCCACGGCATCACCGTCAATGTGGTCTGCCCCGGCCCCACCGACACGGCGCTGTTCGCCGACTACAAGGAAGGCGCGGGCAACCCCGAGAAGCTGGAAGAAGCCTTCCGCCGCTCCATCCCGCTCGGCCGCATCGGCCAGCCGGACGACCTGCCCGGCGCCATCCTGTTCTTCGCCAGCCGCGACGCCGGCTACGTCACTGGCCAGGTGCTGAGCGTCTCCGGCGGCCTGACGATGAACGGCTGATCCCGAATCCGCTTTTTCTTAACCAAATCACCCTCCAGCCCTTTAACGACGGGCGCAGCCAGCTATGAAATTTGAAGACATCCTCTACGAAGTCCGCAACCGCGTCGCGTGGATCACGATCAACCGGCCGGACAAGATGAACGCCTTTCGCGGCACCACCTGCGACGAACTCATCAAGGCGCTGAACAAGGCTGGTTACGACCGCGAGGTCGGCTGCATCGTGCTGGCCGGCGCCGGCGACAAGGCCTTCTGCACCGGCGGCGACCAGTCCGCCCACGACGGCAATTACGACGGCCGCGGCACCATCGGCCTGCCGATGGAAGAGCTGCACACCGCCATCCGCGACGTGCCCAAGCCCGTCATCGCCCGTGTGCAGGGCTACGCCATCGGCGGCGGCAACGTGCTGTGCACGATCTGCGACCTGACCATCTGCTCCGAAAAGGCCGTCTTCGGCCAGGTGGGGCCCAAGATGGGCTCGGTCGATCCGGGCTACGGCACCGCTTTCCTGGCCCGCGTGGTGGGCGAAAAGAAGGCGCGCGAAATCTGGTACCTGAACAAGCGCTACTCGGGCCCGGAGGCCGTGGCCATGGGCCTGGCCAACGTCTGCGTGCCGCCCGAGAAGCTGGACGAGACGGTGCAGGAGTGGGCCGAGACCATTTGCGAGCGCAGCCCCACCGCCATCGCCATCGCCAAGCGCAGCTTCAACATGGACACGGCGCACCAGGCGGGCATCGCCGGCATGGGCATGTACGCGCTCAAGCTCTATTACGACACGGAGGAATCGCGCGAAGGCGTGGCGGCGCTGAAGGAAAAGCGCCCGCCCGACTTCCGCAAGTACGCCAAGTGACCGACGTGCCGGTGTGTTGACGGTGGGGCGGCCCGGCGCGCCGCACCGCCTTTTTCCGCAAGCGCCAAGCCCATAACGAAGGAACGAGGAGACCCCACCATGCAACGCATTTCCGGCCGCGCGGCGGCCATCGCCCTGGCGGCGGCATCGGCCCTTGGGCTGCCGTACGCCCATGCCCAGACCGGCAAGGTCGTGATCGGCTTCCTGACCGACATCGCCGGCCCCTACGGCGACCTGGACGGCAAGAACGGCGCCATGGCGATCCAGATGGCCATCGACGATTTCGGCGGCAAGGTCAACGGCCAGCCGGTCGAGCTGCTCGTCGCCGACAACCAGAACAAGGCCGACATCGCCGCCGCCAAGGCGCGCGAGTGGTACGACACGCAGAACATGGCGATGTTGGTGGGCGGCACCAACTCCGCGGCCGCGCTGGCGCTGTCCAAGCTCTCGGCCGAGCGCAAGCGGGTGTTCATCGTTAACGGCTCGGGCTCGTCGGCGCTGACCAACGAGCAGTGCTCGCCCTACACCATCCACTACGCCTGGGATTCGGTGGCCTACGCCAAGGTGGCCGGCGCCGCGCTGACCCGCCAGGGCCTCAAGGACTGGTTCTTCCTGACGGCCGACTACGCCTTCGGCCAGGCACTGGAGGGCGACGCCAGCAAGGTCATCAAGGCCAACGGCGGCCGCGTGATCGGCTCCGTCAGGCACCCGATCAACACCACCGACTTCTCCTCGTTCCTGCTGCAGGCGCAGACCTCCAAGGCACAGGCCATCGGGCTGGCCAACGGCGGCGCCGACACCATCAACGCCATCAAGTCGGCGCGCGAATTCGGCGTCGACAAGACCGCCAAGATCGCCAGCCTGGTGCTGTTCATCTCCGACGTGCACAGCCTCGGCCTGCCGGCGGCCCAGGGCCTGACCTTCACCACCAGCTGGGACTGGAACCTGAACGACCAGACCCGGGCCTTCGGCCGCCGCTTCTTCGAGAAGGCCAAGCGCATGCCGACCGAGGTGCAGGCCGCCAACTACTCGGCCACCATGAACTACCTCAAGGCGGTACAGGCCACCAGGACCACCGACGGCGACAGGATCATGGCCTGGTTCAGAAGCACGCCGCTGAAGGACTTCTATTCCCAGGGCACGGTGCGCCCCGACGGCCGCTACGTGCACGACATGTACCTGATGCAGGTCAAGGCGCCGGCCGAATCGACCCAACCCTGGGACTACGTCAAGCGCATCGCCACCGTGCCGGGCGAAGAGGCCTTCACCACCAAGGCGGAAAGCCGATGCCCCCTGTGGAAATGAGGCGCGCCCCGCGCGCTGCCTGAAGACCGCCGCCATGCACAACCCCTACATCGACGAAGACCTGCAGGCCATTGCCGAGCACGCCCGGCGCTTCGCCACCCAACAGGTGGCGCCGGGCTTCCTGGAGCGCGACCGCACCCGGGTGCTCGACCGCGGGCTGATGCGCGCGATGGGCGAGCTCGGCTTCATCGCCCCCGAGCTGCCCGAGGCCGTGGGCGGCCAGGGCATGGGTTGCCTGGCGGCGGGGGTGATCCACGAGCAGATCGCGCGCGCCGACCTGTCCATCAGCTACATCAACCTGCTGGCCTCGCTGAACGGGCAGATCCTGTCCGAGCATGGCCAGCCGTCGGTGGCGCGACCCTGGCTGGAACGGTTGACCCGGGGCGAGGCGCTGCTGGCCATCGCCCTGACTGAGCCGCGCGGCGGCTCCGACGCCGCCAACCTGCGGCTGCGCGTGGAGCGCGTGGGCGACAGCTACGTCGTCAACGGCGAAAAGACCTCCATCTCGGCGGCCGACCAGGCCGATGCGGCGGTGGTGTTCGGCCGCACCGGCGGCGTGGAATCGGGCGCGCACGGCGTGACCGCCCTGCTGGTGCCCATGGATGCGCCCGGCGTCACGCGCAGCCGCTTCGATTGCCACGGCCAGCGCGCCATCGGCCGCGGCTCGCTGTTCTTCGAAAACGTGCGCGTCCCGCTGGACCACCGGCTCGGCGAGGAGAACCAGGGTTTCGTGCAGGTGATGCAGGGCTTCGACTTCTCGCGGGCTCTGATCGGGCTGCAGGTGCTGGCCGTGGCCAAGGTGGCGCTGGAGGAAACCTGGGCCTACGTGGCCGAGCGGCAGGCCTTCAACCGGCCGCTGGCCGCGTTCCAGGGCGTGTCGCACCCGCTGGCCGATTACGAAACGCAGGTGGCGGCGGCGCGCCTGCTGTGCCTGCAGACGCTCTGGCTCAAGGACCGGGGGCTGCCGCACACCGCCGAGGCCGCCATGTGCAAGTGGTGGGGGCCGAAGCTGGCCTACGACTGCGTGCACCAGTGCCTGCTGATGTTTGGCCACGGCGGCTACGACCGCGGCGTGATGGAGCAGCGGCTGCGCGACGTACTGGGCTTCCAGATCGGCGACGGCACCGCCCAGATCATGAAGACCATCATCGCGCGCACGCAGGCGGGGCGCGCGGCGGTGGGCGTCTGAAGCACGATGGTTTCATAGTCGAAACGGCGCGCAGTCGCTGTCAATCAAGGAGACGATGCCATGAAGTTCGATGCAGTCCTGATCCCGCCACGGCGCGCAGCCGCCGTGGCGGCCGGCTTCTGGCCGGACCGCACCATCAACGATGCGCTGGACGACGGCGCCCGCCACGCCCCAGACAAGCTGGCCCTCACCGCCATGCGCGCCGAAGACGGCTCGCTCACCCGCTTCACCTACCGGGAACTGGCCCGCATGGCCGACCGCGTGGGCGTGGGGCTGGCGCGGCTGGGCGTGGGCGCGGGCGACGTGGTGGCCTGCCAGCTGCCGAACTGGTGGCAGTTCACCGTGATGTACCTGGCGTGCTCGCGCATCGGTGCGGTGATGAACCCGCTGATGCCGATCTTCCGCGAGCGCGAACTCGGCTTCATGCTGGCGCACGGTGAAGCCAAGGTGTTCGTCGTGCCCAGACTGTTCCGCGGCTTCGACCACGAGCAGATGGCGCTGGGCCTGCAGGCCCAGCTGCCGCTGCTCGAGCACGTGATCGCGGTCGACGGCGCAGGCGACAACAGTTTCGAGCGGCTGCTTTCCGGGCCCGCCTGGGAGCAGGAAGCCGATGCCCAAACCATCCTCACGCGCCACCGCCCGGGCCCGGACGACGTGACGCAGCTCATCTACACCTCGGGCACCACCGGCGAGCCCAAGGGCGCCATGCATTCGGCCAACACGCTGTTCTCCAACATCCTGCCCTATGCCGAACGCCTGGGCCTGGGCGAAAGCGACGTGGTGCTGATGGCATCGCCGATGGCGCACCAGACCGGCTTCATGTACGGCCTGATGATGCCCGTGATCCTGCGCGCCGGCGCGGTGCTGCTGGACGTGTGGGAGCCGCGCAAGGCGATCGAGCTGATCCGCGCCGAAGGCTGCACCTTCACCATGGCGTCCACGCCGTTCCTCACCGATCTGGCGCGCAACGTGGCCGACAGTGGCCTGGCCGTGCCGACGCTGCGCAGCTTCCTGTGCGCCGGCGCGCCCATTCCGGGCCCGCTGGTCGAGCAGGCGCGCGCGGCGCTGGGCGCCACCGTCATCTCCGCCTGGGGCATGACCGAGAACGGCGCCGTCACCACCACGCTGCCGGGCGACGACCCCGAGCGCGCCGTCCACTCCGACGGCTGCCCGCTGCCGGGTGTCGAGCTCAAGGTGGCCGATGTCGACGGCAGCGCGCTGCCGGCCGGCGAGAGCGGCCGCCTGCTGCTGCGCGCCTGCTCCAACTTCGGCGGCTACCTCAAGCGCCCGCAGTGGAACAACACCGACGCCGAGGGCTGGTTCGACACCGGCGACCTGGCACGGCTGGACGAGCGCGGCTACGTCCGCATCACCGGCCGCAGCAAGGACGTGATCATCCGCGGCGGCGAGAACATCCCGGTGGTGGAGATCGAGGCCCTGCTCTACAGGCACCCGGCGGTACAGCAGGTGGCCATCGTGGCCTACCCGGACGAGCGGCTGGGCGAGCGCGCCTGCGCGGTGGTCGTGCCCAAACCGGGGCAGACGCTCGACATGGCGGGACTGGTGGCCTTCCTGAAGGAGCAGAAGATCGCCCAGCAGTACATCCCCGAGCGGCTGGAACTGCGCGACGCCATGCCGGCCACGCCGTCCGGCAAGATCCAGAAGTTCAAGCTGCGCGAAGCCCTGCGCGCCGCACAGGCATGAACCGGTTGACCGGCAAGGTCGCGCTGGTCACCGGCGCCGGCGGCCCGATGGGCCAGGCCGTGGCGCAGCGGCTCGCAGACGACGGCGCCAGCCTGGTGCTGACCGACATCTCCGGCACGCGCCTCGAAACGGCGCGGCAGGCGCTGGCCCGGCAGACCGCGGTGGCTGCACTGCGCGCCGACGTCACGCAGCGCGCGGAGGCGCTGGCGGTAGTGGCCTGCGGCGAAGCGGCCTTCGGCCGCATCGACATCCTGGTCAACGTGGTGGGCGGCATCAGGTCGCCGCGGCTGTACACGCCCTTCGTCGAGATGGACGAGGCGCAGTGGGACAGCACGCTGGCGCTCAACCTCAAACCCGGTTTCCACCTGATCCAGGCGCTGGCGCCCGGCATGGTGCGGCGCGGCTGGGGCCGCATCGTGAACTTCGCCTCCATCGTGCTGGGCGGCGAAGGCGGCCAGGCGGATTACGCCGCCGCCAAGGCCGCGGTGGCGGCCTTCACGCGCAGCCTGGCGCAGGAGCTGGCGCCGCAGGTCAACGTCAACTGCGTGGCGCCGGGGCTGATCCAGACCAGCGTGACCGACCGGCTGTCGCAGGCCGATCGCGACGAGCTCACCGGCCGCAGCTTCCACAAGCGCGCCGGCCAGCCGCGCGAGGTGGCCAATGCGGTGGCCTTCCTGGCCAGCGACGAGGCGCGCTTTCTCACCGGCGAAGTCCTCGCCGTGTCGGGCGGGTACCACCCGCATCTGTAGACGCCACCGCGCGCACCGGCCCGCGTTGGCCGTCGGCCGGCGCCTTCCGGACTCGGGCGTCGCAGCGCCCGGCCTCAGTGGCGCCGCAGCACCCGCAACGCCTCGGCCAGGGTGTCGGCCTGCGGCACGAAGTGGTCGATGAGGGCACCCAGCACCACGGCGCTGATCAGCGCACCGAGCAGCGGCTTCCAGCTCAGGCGGATGGCGGCCAGCAGCCAGCCTTCGCGCTCCATCCGCACGGCGGTGCGCGCGGCGGTGTAGGCGAACGCCAGCTCCACCGCGGCCACCAGCAGGGTTTCCGAGCCGAATTACAGGAGCAGCAAGGCACCCGCACCCAGCGCGGCGGCCAGCACGGCGGCAAACACCGCCAGCACCGGAATCACGACGATCGCGCCTTCGTCGGCCGCGCCTGCAGCGTCCAGCGCGCCGGAAGCCACGTCGCCCAGCACCGAGCCGGCGGCGTCGCCAGCGCCCTCGGTCAGGGCCTGTACCGGGGCATCGAACAGTGCGTCGGCGCCACCACCGCCGAAATCGCCTCCGCCGCTGGCCATGCCGCCGTGACCGCCATCTGGCCAGGGCAGATCGAGCAGGTCGCCCGGGTCCGGGATGTCGCGCTCTTCCTCGCGCACCAGCAGCCCCGCCCAGAGGCGCAGCAGCAGAAGGTACGCCAGATAGCCGACGCCGAGCGCCAGCGCATAGCGCAAGGCCAGCGCCTCGACGCCGGCATGCCGCAGCAGCGCCGAGCCGGCCCAGGTGACAGCCAGCGTGACCAGCCCCATCAGCCAGCCGTGCAGCCACAGGGTGTGGCGGCTGCGGAGGTGCCGCGTGAGCGCCGCCCGCTCGGCACGGATGCTCCTGAAACTGGAGCTGCCTGCGCCCGTCAATCCTGGCCTGGAGGCCGATTTGACCATCAATCCTGCACCACCACCGGCACCCGTGGCGCCAGCGCGCACATCAGCTCGTAGCCCAGTGTGCCGGCCGATTGCGCGACTTCGTCGATGGGCAGGATGGCGCCCCCGTGCTCGGGTGCGGCGCGACCCCACAGGGTGACGGCGCTGCCCGGGCCTGCCTGGGGTACCGGCCCCAGGTCGACCGCCAGCATGTCCATGCTCACCCGTCCCACGGTGCGCGTGCGCTGGCCATCCACCAGCACCGGCGTGCCGGTGGGCGCCACGCGCGGGTAGCCGTCGGCGTAGCCGCAGGCGACGATGCCGATGCGCGTGGGCGCCTCGGCCGTGAAGCGCGAGCCGTAGCCGGTGCTCTGGCCGGGCGCGAGTTCCTGCACCGCCAGCAGGCGCGAGGCCAGGGTCATGGTCGGCTGCAGGCCCCAGTGCGCAGCGTCGTGCTCGGGGAAATCGGGCGAGGACCCGTAGGCGGCGATGCCTGGGCGCACCCAGTCGGCGCGCACGCCGGCTTCCGGCCCGTGGCGCAGCAGCGCGGCGCTGTTGGCCACGCTGCGTTCGCCCGGCAGGCCTTCGGTGGCGGCGCTGAAGGCGGCCAGCTGCGCCTCGACGCCGCGCGGGCCGTCGGCGTCGGCGAAGTGCGTCATGTGGCCGATCTCCTCGACCTGCGGCAGCGCCGCCAGCCGCGCGTACGCAGCGCGGTAGCGCGCCGGCGTGAAGCCAAGGCGGTTCATGCCGGAGTTGAGCTTCAGGAACACATGGTGCGGCTGGTGGGTCTTGTGCATGGCCAACCAGTCGATCTGCGCGTCGCTGTGCACGGCGTGCCACAGGTTCAGGCGCGAGCACAGCTCCAGGTCGCGTGGCTCGAACACGCCCTCCAGCAGCAGCACCGGCCCGCGCCAGCCGAGCTGGCGCACGCGCTCGGCCTCGGCCAGGTCAAGCAGGGCGAAGCCGTCGGCGCCGCGCAGCCCCTCGAAGGCGCGCTCGATGCCGTGGCCGTAGGCGTTGGCCTTGACGATGGCCCAGACGCGCGCGTCGCCGGCGGCGGCGCGCAGCCGCGCGATGTTGTGGCGCAGCGCGCCGGTGTGGATGGTGGCCTGGATCGGGCGTGGCATGGGCGGGCGGTGGGGGTGGCCGGCGGGGCGTGCAGAAGTGCCGATTCTGGCACCGGCTCTGCGCGTTGCCACCAATGTCTGCCGCCATGACCGCGTGATATAACGCCGCTACTCGGTTCAGGGCGGAACTTTCTTCTTGCACGCTACGCCGGCCACAGGCCGCCAATGTCGATGAAGCGCGGCTTCTACACCATCATGGCCGCGCAGTTCTTCAGCTCGCTGGCCGACAACGCGCTGTTCGTCGCCGCCGTCGAGTTGCTGCGTTCCGGCGGCGCGCCGCGCTGGCAGGGAGCCGCGCTGGTGCCGATGTTCGCGCTCTTCTACGTGATCCTGGCACCCTGGGTGGGGGCCTTCGCCGATTCGCGCCCCAAGGGCCGGGTCATGTTCATCAGCAACGCCATCAAGATCGTCGGCTGCGTGCTGATGCTGTTCGGCGGCCACCCGATTCTGGCCTACGCCGTGGTGGGGCTGGGCGCGGCGGCCTACTCGCCGGCCAAGTACGGCATCCTGACCGAGCTGCTGCCGCCGTCGCAGCTGGTCAAGGCCAACGGCTGGATCGAGGGGCTGACCATCGGCTCCATCATCCTGGGCGTGGTGCTGGGCGGCCAGCTGCTCGGCCAGCGGCTGGCGCCCTGGCTGCTGTCGTTCGACCTGCCGGGCGTCGACACCGGCATCGACACCCCGCCCGAAGCCGCCATCGCCACGCTGATCCTGGTGTACGCCATCGCCGCCGCGTTCAACCTGCGCATCCCGCACACCGGGGTCGAGATGCGGCCGATGCCGGTCAACAAGATGACGCTGCTGGCCGACTTCTGGCGCTGCAACTCGCGCCTGTGGCGCGACCGGCTGGGCCAGATCTCGCTGGCCACCACCACGCTGTTCTGGGGCGTGTCGGGCAACATGCGTTTCATCGTGCTGGCCTGGGCGGCGGCGGCGCTGGGCTACGGCACCACGCAGGCGGCCAGCCTGGTGGGCGTGGTGGCGCTGGGCACCGCCGCCGGCGCGGTGTGGGCGTCGATGAAGGTGCGGCTCGACCGCGCCATCGGCGTGCTGCCGCTGGGCGTGCTGATGGGCCTGCTGCTGACGGCCATGGTCCTCATCCACCACCTGTGGCTGGCGGTGCCCTTCCTCGTCGCGCTCGGGGCGCTGGGCGGCTACATCGTGGTGCCCATGAACGCGCTGCTGCAGCACCGCGGCCACAACCTGATGGGCGCCGGCCGCTCCATCGCCGTGCAGAACTTCAACGAGCAGGCCTGCATCCTGGGGCTGGGCGCGCTGTACAGCCTGATGATGGGTGTCGGCCTGCACGCCTTCACCGCCATCCTGCTGTTCGGCGGCGTGGTGGTGCTGTCGATGCTGGCCATCATGGCCTGGCACCGGCACAACCTGCGCCGCTACCCGGTGGAGGTCGAGCAGTTGCTGACCCTGGCGCGCAGCGACCGCACGCACGGGTAGGCGCGGTGCGCCAGAACGCCTCCGCCGCGCCGGCGGTGCTCGCGCTGCTGCTCAATGCCACGGTGTGGGGCCTGTCGTGGCTGCCCTTCAAGGCACTGGCGGCGCGCGGCCTGCACCCGCTGTGGACCACCGCGGCCGTGTTCACCGCTTCGCTGGCGCTGTTGCTGTGGACGCAGCGCGGCCACGTCAGGCAGGCGCTGGCCGACCGCCGGCTGTGGTGGCTGGCGCTGGCCGCCGGCTGCACCAACGTCGGTTTCAACTGGGCCGTCACCGTGGGCGACGTGGTGCGCGTGGTGCTGCTGTTCTACCTGATGCCGGTGTGGTCGGTCGGGCTGGCCTGGTGGCTGCTGGGCGAAGCGCCCACACGCATGGCGCTGCTGCGGCTGGTGCTGGCGCTGGCGGGGGTGGCGCTGGTGCTGGGGCGGCCGGGCATGCCCTGGCCGGTACCCGAAAGCCTGTCCGACTGGCTGGCACTGGCGGCTGGCGCCAGTTTCGCCCTCACCAACGCCTTGCTGCGGCGCTGGCGCGATACCCCGAGCGGCGCGCGGGCACTGGCCATGTTCGGCGGTGGCGCCGTCACGGCGAGCGCGGTGGCGCTGGGGGCCACGGCGCTGGGCCTCACAGGTGCCGTGCCCACACCCACTTCGGCCTGGCTGCCCTGGCTGGCGCTGCTGATGGCCGGCTTTCTTGCCAGCAACCTGGCGCTGCAGTACGGCGCCGCGCGCCTGCCGGCCCAGACCACGGCGCTGATCATGCTGTCGGAGGTGGTGATCGCCAGCGCCGCGGCGGTGGCGCTCGGCGCGGCCCGGCTGGAAGCGACCACGCTGCTCGGCGGCCTGCTGATCGTAGGGGCGGCGCTGCTGGCCGTGGCGCGGCGTTAGCCGGGGTCCGCGTCCGGGCGGAGCCCGCGCTGGCCGAGAAAAGCCAGCAGGCGTTCGCGCTCGACCGGCACCTTCATCCAGACGCAGCCGGCGGCGTGCGCGCGAAAGCGCTCCAGCGGCGAGCCGCCGCGCGACACCACCGCGACGTGCGGTGCGCCGTCTTCCGTCTCGCGCCCGGCCGCCAGCACCCGGGCCAGCGGCAGCAGCTCGTCGCGCAGGGAGGCGTGGTCGAGGAACACCACCTGCGCGGGTCGCTCGGCCATGCGCGCCAGGGCGGCGTCGGCACCGTCCACCACCTGCACCCGGTAGCCGAGCCGGCGCAAGCCGCGCGGCAGGGTCAGCGTGCGCGTGCCGATGCGGGCGACCACCACGATGGGCGCGTCCAGGTCGGCGGCCACGGTCGGCTGCATCCCCGGCATGAGCTGCGTGGATTCGAGCTGGTCGGTCGGTCCATCGACCTCGTCCGCCCCGGCGCCGGACGGCACCGTGACCTGGCTGGCTGGCTGCGGGGGGCTGTCGGGCGGTCGGGTGACGGCCAGAGCCTGCGTGGGGTGAAGCGGCGCGGACAGCGTGGTGGGCGCGAAAGCCGAGGAATCGGCCGGCGACATGGTCGGCGGCATGCTGTCCAGGGGCAGGCTGCTCGGGTTGCCGAAGCGCCGCGCCGACGCGTCCATGCTGGCGGCCAGCTCGTCGGTCCAGGGCAGGGCCCCCAGCACCCGCATCACGGCCGACACGGTGAGCGGCCGGCCGATGGCCGGCGCGTCGACGCCGGTCACCCGCCGGCCCACCAGCAGCAGCAGCGCGGCGCGATGCCGTTCACGCAGGGCGCGCACGCTGGCCGCGTCGTCGCTGTTGACGATCAGCAGCTGCGCGCGGGCGGTCTCCTGCGTCTGCACCAGGAGGTCGGCGTCCTGGGTGTCGAGCTGGAACACCGATTCGATCAGGGCCCGTTCCGCGGGCGGCAGACCGATGAGGGCGTAGAGGAAGGGCACGTCGTTGGCTGAAAAAGCTGTGGCAGAAAGCGGCGCGAGCTGCCTTGACGGTCATTCTGGCCTCAAGGCGGGTGCTCCTGGCCCGTGGCTGCACGCTTTGGCCCCACGCGCTATGCTGATCGTCAGAATCCTGCCTGCCTGCGTTGCGCGGGCGGTGCAGAGGTGTGAACTTTGCACGGAGGTCCAGCCATGGCCGAAACCGGCTCCATCGACCAGTTCAGCGTCACCCGCATCGACGGCCAGCCCTACCCGATGGCCCGGCACCACGGGCAGGTGCTGCTGGTGGTCAACACCGCCAGTGCCTGCGGCTTCACGCCGCAGTTCGCCGGGCTGCAGCAGCTGCATGAGCGCTACGGGCCGCAGGGGCTGGTGGTGATCGGCTTTCCCTGCAACCAGTTCGGCGCCCAGGACAGCGGCAGCAACGCCGAGATCGGCGCCTTCTGCCAGCAGAACTACGGCGTCGACTTCCCGATGATGGCCAAGGTGGAGGTCAACGGCGCGCAGGCCGAGCCGCTGTTCCAGTGGCTGAAGGCCGCCGCGCCGGGCCTGCTGGGCAGCCAGGCCATCAAGTGGAACTTCACCAAGTTCCTGGTGGGCCGCGACGGCCGGCCGGTGCGCCGCTACGCGCCGCAGGACAAGCCGGAAAGCCTGGCGCAGGACATCGAGGCCGCGCTGGCGCAGCCCGCCTGACGCCCCGCATTTTCTGCATCAAATCCGCCTCCAGCCCTTTCATGGCGGGCGCAGGCAGCTCTTATTTTTGCAGCAACTCGTCGACCAGCTCGATCCAGTGCGTGACCGGTGTCTCGGTGCCCGCCTGCAGGTGCGTGATGCAGCCGATGTTGGCCGAGACGATACGCGCCGGCCGCGTGCCGTCGACCGGCGATTTCTCCTGCAGGTGGCCCAGCTTGCGCTCGCGCAGCGTGCCCGCGATGCCGGGGTTCAGCACCGAATAGGCGCCGGCCGAGCCGCAGCACAGGTGGGCTTCCTGCGGCAGGCGCAGCTCGATGCCCAGCTCCGCCAGGTGCGCCTCCACGCCGCCGCGCAGCTTCTGGCCGTGCTGCAGCGTGCAGGGCGGGTGGTACGCCACCGGGCCGGCCGGCTTGTTGAGGCGGCCGCGCAGGGCGGGCACCAGGTCGGGCAGCAGCTCGCTCACGTCGCGCGCCAGGCTGCTCACGCGCTCGGCCCTGGCGGCGTAGCGGGCGTCGTCCTTCAGCAGGTGGCCGTAGTCCTTGAACATGGCGCCGCAGCCGGAGGCGTTGCTGACGATGGCCGCCACGCCTTCGCCGCCGCCCCTGGGCTCGATGTGCGGCCACCAGGCGTCGATGTTGGCGCGCACCTGGCGCAGCGCGCCGTCGGGATCGTTCAGGTGGTACTTCATGGCACCGCAGCAACCGCCGCCGCTGCGCGGCCGCACCACCTGGAGGCCGGCGGCGTCCAGCACGCGGGCGGTGGCGCGGTCGATGCCGGGGCTCATGGCCGGCTGCACGCAGCCCAGCGGCATCAGCACCTTGAGGGCGTGGCTGGCGGTCGGCCAGGCACCGGGGTTGCGCGGCGCCGGCACCTTGGCGCGCAGCGTGGCGGGCAACAGGCCGCGCACCTGCTGGCCCAGCTTCATGGCCGGGCCGAACAGCGGCGACGACAGGCCTTCGCGCAGCAGCCAGCGCGTGCGCCGCTCGGCGGCGGGACGCTCCACCTTGGCTTCGACCACCTGGCGGCCGATGTCCACCAGGTGCCCGCTGCACGCCGCTGGGGCAGGTGCTTTCGCAGTTGCGGCAGGTCAGGCAGCGGTCGAGGTGCAGCTGCGTCTCGCGCGTGGGCGGCACGCCTTCGAGCACCTGCTTGATCAGGTAGATGCGGCCGCGCGGGCCGTCCAGCTCGTCGCCGAGCAGCTGGTAGGTGGGGCAGGTGGCGGTGCAGAAGCCGCAGTGCACGCACTTGCGCAGGATCGCCTCGGCCTCGCGGCCGAGCGGCGTGTCCTGGAATTCGGGAGCGAGGGTGGTTTGCATCAGAAGGCGGGCATGGGCGATCCGTTCTCGCCCTCTCAGAACTCGGGGACCATCCGCCCGGGGCCGAAGATGCCGGCCGGGTCGAACTCGCGCTTCAGCGCCGCGTGGATGCGCGCCAGCGGCGCCGAAAGCGGGGTGAACACGGCCGCCAGGCCGTCGCCGCCGCGGAACAGCGTGGCGTGGCCGCCGGCGCGCGCCGCCGCGGCGCGCACATGGGCGGCGTCCTGCGGCGCGAGCTTGACCCAGCGCTGCGCGCCGTGCCATTCGACCAGCGTCGGGCCCAGGTTGAGCGGGGTGGCGGTGTCGGGCACGCTGACGCGCCACAGGGCCTCGCCCTGCGCGAGGCGGAAGAACGGCAGCGCCTGGTCGCGCAGCGCGGTCCACTGGCGCTGGCCGCGTTCATTGTCCAGCGGCTGGCCGCCCATGCTCTTGCAGGCCGCGGCCACGGCGGCGCGGGCGCCGCGCAGGCGCACGGCGAGCTGGCCGTCGGCCCAGCAGCTGGCGTTGATGGGCAAAGGCTGGCCGCCCCAGCGGTTGAGCTGCTGGCGCGCGCTGGTTTCCGACAGCTCGAACATCAGCGTGGCCTCGGCCGGCGCGACCGGCAGCACCTTGAGGCTGACCTCGGCGATCACCGCCAGCGTGCCCATGGAGCCGGCCATCAGGCGGCTGACGTCGTAGCCGGCCACGTTCTTCATGACCTGGCCGCCGAAGGTGAGCAGCTCGCCCCGACCGTTGACGATCTGCACGCCCAGCACGTAGTCGCGCACCGCGCCGACACTGGCGCGCGCCGGCCCCGACAGGCCGGCCGCCACCATGCCGCCCACCGTGCTGCCGACCGAGAACTGCGGCGGCTCGAACGGCATGCACTGGCCGTGGTCGGCCAGCAGCGCTTCCAGCTCGCGCAGGCGGGTGCCGGCGCGCACGGTGACCACCAGCTCGCTCGGCTCGTAGCTCACCACGCCGGCGTAGGGGCGCACGTCCAGCAGCTCGCCGTGCAGGCGCTGGCCGTAGAAATCCTTGCCGCCGCCGCCGCGGATGCGCTGCGGCCGGCCGCGCGACGCCGCCAGTTTCACCCTGTCGATCAGCGCCTGCAGGGCGGCCTCGCAGGCGGGCGGGGCGTCGGCTGCGGCGGTGCCCGGCGCACCGGGTGGCTCGGCGGCAAGAGGGGAAGGCTCGGTGGGCTGCGCTGGCATGTGCCGATGTTACCGCCGCCCGAGTGGTGGGGCGTTTCCGAAGGTTGGGCAGCCAAATCGGCCTTCAGGCCATATGTGGAGGGCGCAGGCAGCTATCAATCCAGCAGCAATCCAGGGTGCCGACAGACAAAAAAAGACCCGCGCGGCGCGCGGGTTCTAAGGTTTCCCTGGAGAACTAACTTGCAGGGGAAGGCGCGACGGCCCGCGCCTTCCCGACCGGGATCAGCGGCTGTAGGCGGTCTCGCCGTGGCTGCTGATGTCCAGACCTTCGCGCTCCTGCTCTTCCGGCACGCGCAGACCCAGGACCATGTCCACGATCTTGTAGCAGATGAAGGAGACGACGCCGGACCACACGATGGTGAACAGCACGCTCTTGATCTGGATCCACACCTGGCCGCCCAGGCTGAAGGTGTCGGGCGTGAGGCCGCCGGTGCCGCCCAGGCCCTGGGCCGCGAACACGCCGGTCAGGATGGCGCCGACGATACCGCCCACGCCGTGCACGCCGAACACGTCGAACGCGTCGTCCGCGCCCAGCATGCGCTTGAGGCCACCCACACCCCACAGGCAGACGAAGCCCGCGACGATGCCGATCACGATCGAGCCCATCGGGCCGACGAAGCCGGCAGCGGGCGTCACCGCCACCAGGCCGGCCACCGCGCCGGACACGGCACCCAGCATCGAGGCCTTGCCCTTGTGCAGCGATTCACCCAGGCTCCAGGCCAGCGATGCGGCCGCCGTGGCGAACACGGTGTTGACGAAGGCCAGCGCGGCGTTGGCGTTGGCGGCACCGGCGGAACCGGCGTTGAAGCCGAACCAGCCCACCCACAGCAGCGAGGCACCCACCATGGTCAGCGTCAGGCTGTGCGGGGTGAAGGCTTCCTTGCCAAAGCCGATGCGCTTGCCCACCAGGTAGGCACCGATCAGGCCGGCCACGCCGGCGTTGATGTGCACCACGGTACCGCCGGCGAAGTCCAGCGCGCCGTCGGCACCCAGCAGGCCGCCGCCCCACACGATGTGGGCCATGGGCAGGTAGCTGAAGGTGAACCACAGGGCGGAGAACAGCATCACCGCGGCGAACTTGATGCGCTCGGCGAAGGCACCCACGATCAGCGCCACGGTGATGGCCGCGAACGTGCCCTGGAAGGCGATGAAGGCGTATTCCGGGATGGTGGTCAGCGCGCCGAAGGTTTCCTGCGTGACGCCCTTCAGGAACAGCTTGCTGAAGCCGCCGAAGAACTTGCCGTCGCCGGTGAAGGCGATGCTGTAGCCGTAGATGGCCCACAGCAGGCTGCACATCGAGAAGATGCTGAACACCTGCATCAGCACGCTCAGCATGTTCTTGCTGCGCGCCAGGCCGCCGTAGAACAGCGCCAGGCCGGGAATGGTCATCAGGATGACCAGCATGGTGGAGGTCAACATCCAGGCGGTGTCGCCGGAATCGACCTTGGGTGCCGGCGCCGCGGCAGCGGGCGCCGAGGCGTCGGCAGCCGGTGCGGCGGCAGCAGCAGGTGCCGCCGCGGAGGCATCGGCAGCGGCAGCCGCGGCGGGTGCCGAGGCGTCAGCAGCCGGAGCCTGGGCCCAGGCGGCGTTGCCCAGGCCGAGGCCCAGACCCAGCGCGATGATGGCAATGAGTTTCTTCATGTTCGATGTCCTCTCTGGCCTCACAGCGCTTCGCTGCCGGTTTCACCCGTGCGGATGCGCACCACCTGTTCGATCGGCGTGACGAAAATCTTGCCGTCGCCGATCTTGCCGGTGCGCGCCGAGGTCTCGATGGCCTCGATCACGCGCTCCACGATGCCGTCGTCCACGGCGGCTTCGATCTTGACTTTGGGCAGAAAGTCGACCACGTATTCCGCGCCGCGGTACAGCTCGGTGTGGCCCTTCTGGCGGCCGAAGCCCTTGACTTCGGTGACGGTGATGCCCTGGACCCCCAGCGCCGAGAGGGCTTCACGCACCTCGTCGAGCTTGAAGGGCTTGATGACGGCACTGACCATTTTCATCTGGCTCTCCTTTCAATAGCTGCCTGCGCCCGCCCTGCAAGGGCTGGCGCCCGATTTTGTTTAGAACGAATACTTCACGCCGACGACCACGGCGGTCTTGCCGGTGAAGCGCCCGCTGGGCGTCACGTACAGCGTCTTGTCGGCGTTGGTGCCGACGATGGCGGCGCTGGCGGACAGGCCGTTGCCGAAGTCCTTGTTCAGCGTGACCGAGTAGTCGGTGTACGAGTACGGGCTGTTGTGGCGGATCACCTGGCGGCCGACGTGCGGCACCACCGACCAGCCGTTGCCGAGGTCGAAGTTGGCGCTCAGGTCGAGGTAGCCGCTGTTCTTGCTGTCGGCAAAGCCGAACAGGTTGGTGAAGGCGTGCGAATACTTCAGCGTCACCATCTCCCAGGTCACCGCGCCGTAGACCTCGGTGGTGTTGGGGCTGACGGCCAGGTGATGGCTGGGGTAGTGGTAGTGCAGCAGGCCGACGTCATAGCCGATCGGGCCGGCGGTGCCCTTGTAGCCGCCGTACACGTCCCATTCGGCATCGGAGCCGCCGCCCGCGTCCTTGATCCACTTGATCGAGCTCAGCCAGGTGCCGGCATAGAAGCCGCTCACGTGGCTGTAGTCGAAGCCGCCGCTGATGGCCGGCTTGAGGCGGCTCTGCGAAATGCCGCGGTAGCGGTAGTCGCTGATCAGGCCGACGTTGAACGAATAGGTGTTGTCGGGCGTCGGCGCAGCGGCCGGTGCCGCGGCGGGCGCCTCCGCCGGCGCGGCGGTCTGCGCCTGGGCAGCCATGCTGCCGGCCAGCGCCAGGCCCATCAAGGCCGCGCTTCGATATAGTCTGCTGCTGATCGTGCCCATACGTTCCTTCCTCAGTTCCTTGATAAGAAATAGGTGTGCCATCCCGTTATGCATGGAGCGTGCCAAGGGCTCGACATGCATCAGGATGTGTCCCTGCACCGCCTCTGATGCTGGCAAGGCCACCTGCAAGTCCCCGGCACACACCATGAAAGCCATGCGGGACGTAAAAATGCACCAAAACGGAGCGACCACGCCGATGACCAAGCTGGTGCAGGCACTTCGCACCAAGTTGGGGAGATTGTCTTGGGACTGAGCCTGGTCCAAAGCCGTGCGCTGCTGGGCCTTGAAGCGCCGGCCGTGACGGTGGAAGTGCATCTGGCCAACGGCCTGCCCAGCTTCACCCTGGTGGGCCTGGCCGAGGTGGAGGTGAAGGAAGCACGCGAGCGCGTGCGCAGCGCGCTGCAGAACAGCGGGCTGGAGTTTCCCCACAACCAGCGCATCACCGTGAACCTGGCGCCGGCCGACCTGCCCAAGGATTCCGGCCGCTTCGACCTGCCCATCGCCCTGGGCATCCTGGCCGCCAGCGGGCAGATCGACGGCAGTCGGCTGGCCGGGTGGGAATTCGGCGGCGAACTGTCGCTCTCGGGCGATCTGCGCGACGTGCGCGGCGCCCTGGCCATGGGCGTGGCGCTGCGCCGCGCCGGGGTGGACGCCAGCCTGGTGCTGCCGCCCGGCAGTGCGGATGAGGCCGCGCTGGTGCCCGGCCTGGCCGTTTACCGGGCGCGGCATCTGCTCGACGTGGTGGCGCAGTTCCTGCCGCCCGGCACGCCGGCGCCGGAAGCCGCCGAAGGCTTCGCCCGCGTGCAGCCGCCGGCACGCCCGCCCGAGCCCGCCTACCCCGACCTGGCCGACGTGAAAGGCCAGGCCGGCGCCCGCCGCGCGCTGGAGATCGCCGCCGCCGGCGCGCATTCGGTGCTGATGATCGGCCCGCCGGGCACCGGCAAGTCGATGCTGGCGCAGCGCTTCGCCGGCCTGCTGCCGCCAATGGACGTGCAGGAAGCGCTGCAAAGCGCCGCCGTGGCCAGCCTGGCCGGCCGCTTCCGGCTCGACCAGTGGGGCCAGCGGCCCACACGCGCGCCGCACCATTCGGCCAGCGCGGTGGCGCTGGTGGGTGGCGGCTCGCCGCCGCGGCCGGGCGAGATCTCGCTGGCCCACGAGGGAGTGCTGTTCCTGGACGAACTGCCCGAATTCCCCAAGGCCGCGCTGGAGGCGCTGCGCGAGCCGCTGGAATCCGGCCACATCACCATCAGCCGGGCAGCGCAGCGGGCGGAGTTCCCGGCGCGCTTCCAGCTGGTGGCCGCCATGAACCCCTGCCCATGCGGCTACCTGGGCTCGCGCGTGCGCGCCTGCCGCTGCACGCCCGACCAGGTGGCGCGCTACCAGGGCAAGCTGTCCGGCCCGCTGCTGGACCGCATCGACCTGCATGTGGAAGTCGGCCAGCTCGCACCCGAGGAGCTGCTGGCCGCCCCGCCGGGCGAAGCCACCGCCGCCATCCGCGCGCGCTGCCAGGCCGCGCGCGAACGTGCGCTGGCACGCCAGGGTCAGCCCAACCAGGCGCTGGCCGGCCGTGCGCTGGACGAGCATGCGCGGCTGGACGATGCCGCCAGCAAGTTCCTGCACGCTGCCGCCGCGCGCCTGGGCTGGAGCGCACGCGCCACCCACCGCGCCATCAAGGTCGCCCGCACCGTGGCCGACCTGGCGGGCAGCGAGGCCATCACCGCTGCGCACCTGGCCGAAGCGGTGCAGTACCGGCGCGCGCTGGTGAGTACGTAGCCCCAGAGCCGCCTGCGGCGCACCGATGCCCGGCCGGGGGCTCCGGCTCTTCGGTCGCCCCAGACCTGCGCGGGCAGGTCTGGAGCCGCCGACCTCAGGCCCGCTTGCTCCGGGCGGGAGACACCGCCGAGGCCAGTGCAAGCCAGGCCTCCGCGACCACCCGCGTGGCCTGTCCCGCGGCCTTCGGTTCCTGTTCGATGGCGCGTGTCGCGTGCTTCCCGGGTGCGTCATGAAGAACGAAGCAACCCTGGATTTATTGAACCTTTTTGGCCCGCAGCCCTTTTGTGACGGGCGCAGACAGCTATCCATTTGATAGTCATTCAAGCGGCTCCTGACGGGCGGCGCGCAGGTGCCCGCCCATATGCCCAGTGCCGGCATGCCGGCAACCGGGGGAGCGCCAGCACCAGCGCCCTGCGCGCCGCCCGACCCGGCACGCGCGTTCCGCCTGCACGCCGCCAGCGCCGCGTGGCACTTTTCTTGCAGGACTCCGGGGTCACGGCCAGGTGCCGCCCAGAACCCACGGAGGAAGCCCCGCATGAACCCCACCCGCCGCCATTGCCTCGCCCTCGGTGCCGCCCTGATCGGCGCGCTGGCCACGCCCTACGCTGGTGCGCAGACGACCACGCCGATCAAGTTCCAGCTCGACTGGCGCTTCGAAGGCCCGTCCGCCCTGTTCCTGCTGCCGACCGCCAAGGGCTACTTCAAGCAGGCCGGGCTCGACGTGACGGTGGACGCCGGCAACGGCTCCGGCGGCACCGTCACCCGCATCGCGTCCGGTTCCTACGACATGGGCTTCGCCGACATGGCGGCGCTGATGGAATTCCACGCCAACAACCCGGACGCGCCCAACAAGCCGGTGGCCGTGATGATGGTCTACAACAACACGCCGGCCGCCGCCTTCGCGCTCAAGAAGTCCGGCATCGCCAAGCCCGGCGACCTGACGGGCAAGAAGCTCGGCGCCCCGGTGTTCGACGCCGGCCGTCGCGCCTTCCCGATCTTCGCCAAGGCCAACGGCATCGGCAACGTGGCCTGGACCTCGATGGACCCGCCGCTGCGCGAGACCATGCTGGTGCGCGGCGATGTGGACGCCATCACCGGCTTCTCGTTCACCTCGCTGCTCAACCTGGAGGCGCGCGGCGTCAAGCCGCAGGACGTGAACGTGATGAACTACGCCGACTACGGCGTCAAGCTGTACGGCAACGCCATCATCGCCAGCCCCAAGCTCATCAAGGAGAACCCGGCCGCGGTGAAGGCCTTCCTGGTGGCCTTTGCCAAGGGCGCCAAGGACGTCATGGCCAACCCGGCCGCCGCCATCGAGTACGTGAAGCAGCGCGACGGCATCGTCAACGTGCCGCTGGAAACACGCCGCCTGCAGATGGCCATCAACGACGTGGTCAACAGCCCAGACGCGCGCGCCGAAGGCTTCGGCCAGGTGGTGCCGGCGCGCCTGTCGCTGATGGCCTCGCAGGTGTCGGACGCCTACGGCACCAAGACCCGCGTCGACCCGGCCGCCGTGTGGAACGGCAGCCTGCTACCGACCAAGGCCGAGCTGAACGTGCTGCCCGCGGCGCGCAAGTGAGCGCCAGCGTGACGGAGAGCGCGGCCTACCCTGCCGGGCCCATCGGCGCCATCGAGCCCACGCTGCGGGCCGACCAGCTGTTCATCGACTTCCGCGACGTCTGGCTGGCCTACAACGACGAGTTGCTGGCCAAGGAGCAGTTCGCCGTCGAGGCCATCGACCTGAAGGTGCGGCAGGGCGAGTTCATCGCCATCGTCGGGCCTTCGGGCTGCGGCAAATCCACCTTCATGAAGCTGGCCACCGGGCTGCGCCGGCCGTCGCGCGGTCAGGTGATCATCGACGGGCGCGAGGTCACCGGGCCGCTCAAGATCTCGGGCATGGCCTTCCAGGCGCCTTCGCTGCTGCCGTGGCGCACCACGCTCGACAACGTGCTGCTGCCGCTGGAAATCGTCGAGCCCTACCGTTCGCAGTTCCGCCAGAAGCGCGCCGAATACGCCGAGCGCGCCCGCATGCTGCTGCGCCAGGTCGGCCTGGGCGGCTATGAGGACAAGTTTCCGTGGCAGCTCTCCGGCGGCATGCAGCAGCGCGCCAGCATCTGCCGCGCGCTGATCCACGAGCCCAAGATGCTGCTGCTGGACGAGCCCTTCGGCGCGCTGGATGCCTTCACCCGCGAAGAGCTGTGGTGCACCCTGCGCGACCTGTGGGAGGCACAGCGCTTCAACGTGATCCTGGTCACGCACGACCTGCGCGAGAGCGTGTTCCTGGCAGATACGGTGTACGTGATGAGCAAGAGCCCCGGCCGCTTCGTGGTGCGCCGCGAGATCGACCTGCCGCGCCCGCGCGACCTGGAGATCACCTACACGCCGGAGTTCACCGCCGTCGTCCATGAGCTGCGCGGCCACATCGGGGCCATGCGCAAGGAAGGCGCGGAGGTGGCGCAATGAGCGCGCCGGGCCGTTCCCAAGCGCGAACCCCGCAGCGCGCAGCGCGGAGGGCACCTCAATGAACCGCAAATGGCTGGAGCGGCTGTCGCCGCTGGTGCTGCTGGTGCTGATCGTGCTGCTGTGGGAGCTGATCTGCCGCGCCTTCAATGTGTCGGAGTTCATCTTCCCTTCGCCTTCCGCCATCTGGACCAAGCTGCTGGAGTTCCACAGCGTGATCGCCCAGCACGCCTGGCGCACCTTCTGGGTGACGATGGTGGGCTTTGCCATCTCCATCGTGGTGGGCGTGCTGCTGGGTTTCCTGATCGGCTCCTCGCGCCTGGCCTACACCGCCATCTACCCGCTGATGACGGCCTTCAACGCGCTGCCCAAGGCGGCCTTCATCCCGATCCTGGTGGTGTGGTTCGGCATCGGCGTGGGCCCGGCGGTGCTGACGGCCTTCTTGATCTCGTTCTTCCCCATCACGGTGAACATCGCCACCGGCCTGGCCACGCTGGAGCCGGAGCTGGAAGACGTGCTGCGCGTGCTGGGCGCCAAGCGCTGGGACGTGCTCACCAAGGTCGGCCTGCCGCGCTCCATGCCCTACTTCTGGGGTTCGCTCAAGGTGGCCATCACGCTGGCCTTCGTGGGCACCACGGTGTCGGAGATGACGGCCGCCAACGAGGGCATCGGCTACCTGCTGATCTCCGCCGGCTCCTCCATGCAGATGGGCCTGGCCTTCGCCGGCCTGCTGGTGGTGGGTGCGATGGCGATGGCGATGTACGAGCTGTTCAGCTTCGTCGAGAAGCACACCACGGCCTGGGCCCACCGCGGCTCGCAGAACCATTGAGCGTGCGGCCGGCCCTGGCGCCCGCGCAGGTGCTGGCCGCGCTGCGCCGGGCCATCGCCGTGGCGGAGCAGGCGCAGGCCGCCGGCCACCACCCGTTCGGCGCCCTGCTGCTGGCGCCGGATGGCGACACCGTGCTGCTGGAGCAGGGCAACGTCGACACCGTGCGCCACGCAGAAAGCGAGCTGGCGCGCGCCGCCGCCCTGCGCTGGCCGGCCGACTACCTGTGGCAGTGCACCCTGGTGACCACCGTGGAGCCCTGCGCCATGTGCGCCGGCACGCAGTACTGGGCGCACATCGGCCGCGTGGTCTACGGCATGACCGAGCGGCGCCTGCTCGAGCTCACCGGTAACCACGGCGAGAACCCCACCATGGACCTGCCCTGCCGCGAAGTCTTCGCCCACGGCCAGAAGCCCATCGAGGTCATCGGCCCCGTGCCCGAGGTGGAAGCCGGGATCGCCGCGGTGCACCGGGCGTTCTGGGCGGCGCGGCGCTAGGTTCTCAGAGCCCCAGATTCGGCGCCAGCGCCCGCTCCACCTCGTCGGGCTCGACGCCGCTGCGCTCGGCCATGTCGAGCGCCTGGTCGGGGGCGATCTTGCCGACGTTGAAGTAGCGCGCCTCGGGGTGGCTGAAGTAGAAGCCGCTCACGCTGGCGGCTGGGAGCATGGCGTAGTGCTCGCTCAGGTGCATGCCGATGTCGTGCGCGCCCAGCAGCTCGAACAGCGGCTTCTTCACGCGGTGGTCCGGGCAGGCGGGGTAGCCGGGGGCGGGGCGGATGCCCTGGTATTTCTCGGCGATCAGCTCGTCGTTGCCCAGCTGCTCGCCGGCGGCGTAGCCCCACCAGTCGGTGCGCACGCGCCGGTGCAGCCATTCGGCGCAGGCTTCGGCCAGGCGGTCGGCCAGGGCCTTGAGCATGATGGCGCTGTAGTCGTCGTGCTGGCCGAGGAACTCGGCTTCCTTGGCATCCACGCCCAGCCCGGCGGTGCAGGCGAAGGCGCCGATATAGTCGGCCGCCACGGGCGCGGCTTCAGCATGTTTTGGGGCTGCAGCCCTTTCGTGGCGGGCGCCGCCAGCTCCTGATTCAGGAGCATTCTGCCCCGCTTCGCGCGGCGCGATGAAGTCGGCCAGGCAGCGGCTGGGGCGCAGGCGCCCTTCGGCGTCTTCCTGCTTTTCGGTCTGCTGGCGCAGGCCGTGCCAGGTGAGCAGCACCTCGCGGCGCGACTCGTCGGCGTAGAGGGCGATGTCGTCGTCCTGCACGCTGTTGGCGGGCCAGAAGCCGACCACGGCGTTGGCGGTGAGCCAGCGGCCGTCGACGATTTTCTTCAGCATGGCCTGGGCGTCGGCCAGCACGCGCTGCGCCTCGGCGCCTACCACCTCGTCCTGCAGGATGGCGGGGTACTTGCCAGCCAGATCCCAGGTCTGGAAGAAGGGCGTCCAGTCGATGAAGGGCAGCAGCTCGGCCAGGTCGATGTTGCGCACCACGCGCCGGCCGGTAAAGCGCGGCACGGGCGGCTGGTAGCCGGCCCAGTCGATGCGCGTCCTGTTGGCGCGCGCCTTGGCCAGCGGCCACAGCACCTGCTGCTTGCGGCCGGCGTGGCGCTGGCGCACCTGCTCGTAGTCGGCCTGCGTGTCGGCGATGAACTGCGCCGCCTGTTCGCCCAGCAGGCCCTGGGCCACGCCCACGCTGCGCGAGGCATCAGGCACGTAGACCACCGGGCCTTCGTAATGCGGGGCGATCTTGACCGCCGTATGCACGCGGCTGGTGGTGGCGCCGCCGATCAGCAGCGGCACCTGCCGGTCGCGGAAGTACGCGTCCTTCTGCATCTCGCCAGCCACGTATTGCATCTCTTCCAGGCTGGGCGTGATCAGGCCCGAGAGGCCGACGATGTCGGCGCCCTCTTCGCGCGCCTTCTTCAGGATCTCATGGGCCGGCACCATCACGCCCATGTTCACCACCTCGAAGTTGTTGCACTGCAGAACCACGGTGACGATGTTCTTGCCGATGTCGTGCACGTCGCCCTTGACGGTGGCGATGACGATCTTGCCCTTGCTGCGCACGTCGCCGCCCGCGGCCTGCAGCGCCTGCTTCTCGGCCTCGATGTAGGGCAGCAGGTGCGCCACGGCCTGCTTCATCACGCGGGCGCTCTTGACCACCTGGGGCAGGAACATCTTGCCGGCGCCGAACAGGTCTCCGACCACGTTCATGCCGTCCATCAAGGCGCCTTCGATCACGTGCAGCGGGCGGCCGCCCCTGGCGATGGTCTGCTGGTAGGCCTCTTCAGTGTCTTCGGTGATGAAGTCGGTGATGCCGTGCACCAGCGCGTGCGACAGGCGCGCGCCCACGTCGGCGTGGCGCCATTCCAGCTTCCTGCTGTCGTCCCTGGCAGCGCCCTTGGCGCTTTCGGCGATTTCCAGCAGGCGCTCGGCGGCGTCCGAGCGCCGGTTCAGCACCACGTCTTCCACGCGCTCGCGCAGATCGGGCTCCAGATCGTCGTACACGCCCACCATGCCGGCGTTGACGATGCCCATGTCCATGCCCGCCCGGATGGCGTGGTAGAGGAACACGGTGTGAATGGCCTCGCGCACCGGGTCGTTGCCACGGAAGCTGAAGCTCACGTTGCTGACGCCGCCCGACACCTTGGCGCCCGGCAGATGCTGCTTGATCCAGCGCGTGGCCTCGATGAAATCGACCGCGTAGTTGTCGTGCTCCTCGATGCCGGTGGCGATGGCGAAGATGTTGGGGTCGAAGATGATGTCTTCGGGCGGGAAGCCCACCTCATCCACCAGGATGCGGTAGGCGCGCTCGCAGATTTGCGTCTTGCGCGCGAAGGTGTCGGCCTGGCCCTGCTCGTCGAAGGCCATCACCACGGCGGCGGCACCGTAGCGGCGGATCAGCCGCGCCTGGCGCTTGAATTCATCGACCCCTTCCTTCATGCTGATGGAGTTGACGATGCCCTTCCCCTGCAGGCACTGCAGGCCGGCCTCGATCACGCTCCACTTGGAGCTGTCGATCATCACCGGCACGCGGGCGATGTCGGGCTCGCTGGCCATGAGCTGAAGAAAGCGCACCATGGCGGCCTGGCTGTCGAGCATGGCCTCGTCCATGTTCACGTCGACCACCTGGGCGCCGTTTTCCACCTGCTGGCGCGCCACGGCCAACGCCTCCTCGAACTGGTTGTTCAGGATCAGGCGGGCAAAGGCCTTGGAGCCGGTGACGTTGGTGCGCTCGCCGATGTTGACGAACAGGCTGCCGGCGGTCACGAGCAGCGGCTCGAGGCCGGCAAGGCGCAGCGGCGCGGGCTGGGCGGAAGAGGCGGTGTCCTGGCTCATCACGGGGATCTGCGGGGATGAGCGTCGTTGCATAGTGGAAAGCAGCCCCTCCAAGCCTGGCCGGGCCGCACGGGCCGCCGCTGCAACGCTCCTTGGAGAGACAGGCGCTATTTTACGAAGCCGGGCGGCGCGCAGCAGAATACCCTCAACAGCTCTGAAATCAGGAGCTGCCTGCGCCCGCCTGGAGCCGGCCGGAGGCCAGTTTGGCCTTGAAAATCCCTAGCTGATGCGCCGCGCCTCGATGCCCTGCGCGGCCAGCGCCTGCAGCACTTCCTCAACGTGCTGGGGGCCGCGCGTCTGCAGCACCATCTCGATCTCCACGCTCTGCGCCGCCAGCAGGGTGAAGGCGCGCTGATGGTGCACCTCGTCGATGTTGGCGCCGGCTTCGGCCACGATGGCGGTGATGCGCGCCAGCGTGCCCGGCACGTCGCGCGCGCTCACGGCCACCCGCACCAGCCGGCCCGATCGCACCAGCCCGCGGCCGATGATCTGCGCCAGCAGCTGCGGGTCGATGTTGCCGCCCGACAGCACCAGCCCGACCTTCTGCCCGCGAAAGCGCTCCGGATACCGCAGCAGCGCCGCCAGCCCGGCCGCGCCCGCGCCTTCGGCCAGGGTCTTCTCGATCTCCAGCAGCAGCACGATGGCCTGCTCGATATCGCCCTCGTCCACCAGCAGCAGGTCATCCACGCGCTGGCGCACGACCTCGGCGCACAGCCTGCCGGGTGTGGCCACGGCGATGCCCTCGGCGATGGTGCTGGCGCCCATGGGGTGCTGCGTGCCCTGCACGGCGTTCACCATGCCGGCGAAGCGCGCCACCTGCACGCCCGTCACGCGGATGCGCGGCGACAGCGCCTTGGCCGCCGTGGCCATGCCGCCGATCAGCCCGCCGCCGCCCACCGAGACCACCAGCGCATCCAGATCGGGCACGGCGCGCAGCATTTCCAGCGCCACCGTGCCCTGGCCGGCCATGATGGCTTCGTCGTCGTAGGGGTGGACGAAGGTCAGGCCTTGCTGCTCGGCCAGCGCCAGCGCGTGGGCGCGGGCGGCGTCCAGCGTGTCGCCGTGCAGCACGATCTCGGCACCGAAGCCGCGCGTGCGCTCCACCTTCACGCCGGGCGTGAAGCGCGGCATCACGATCACCGCCCGCATGCCCAGCCGCTGCGCGTGGTAGGCCACGCCCTGCGCGTGGTTGCCCGCGCTCATGGCCACCACGCCGCGGGCGCGCTCCGCGTCGGACAGCTGCACCAGTTTGTTGCAGGCCCCACGCTCCTTGAAGGAGGCCGTGAACTGGTGGTTCTCGAACTTCAGGAACACCTCGGCGCCGGTGATCTGCGACAGCGTGCGCGAAGGCAGGCAGGGCGTGTCCTGCACCTGCCCCTGCAAGCGGCGGGCGGCCTGTTCGACGTCGCTGGCTTCGATCATGGGCGGCATTGTGCGCCTGTCACACCCTCACCCCGCCGACGCCGGCAGGCCGAACAGGCGGTCGAACACCCAGGTGAACACGTAGGTGTAGACCAGAAAGAACACCAGCAGGCCCAGGTCCATCAGCAGCGCCTGCCACAGGCTCACGCCCAGCCACCACGCAAAGAACGGCACCAGCCACAGCAGCAGCCCGCCTTCGAAGCCGATGGCGTGCGCCACCCGCCGCGCCACGCTGCGCCCGCGCACCGGCTGGCGGCGCTCCCAGGCCTCGAACAGCGCGTTGAACACCAGGTTCCAGCCGATGGCGATGGCCGAGCTGCCCACCGCCAGCCCGCCGGCGCTGGCCGGCCCTTCGCCGGTGAACAGCAGCAGCGCCACGGTGACGATGGCAATGGCCAGCAGCTCGTACAGGCTCACGTACAGCACACGGCGGCGCACGCCCTGCAGGCTGAACAGCAAAGGGGATTCCGAAGACATGGCCGGGACTGTAACGGCGGGTGAGCCCTGACCGACCCGTCCACCCGTGCACGGCACAATGGATGACCCTGGCGCACCGAACATCAAGGAAAGCCGCGTTCTCCGGTCAACCGCCGCGCCGCCCCGCGCGTGTTGGATTGACCGCCCGCACCACGCCCCCATGAGCCTGCCGCCCATCCTCCACGGCCCCGACCGGCCCGACCTGCTGCGCCACGAGATCCTGGCCGACGTCTTCGAGGCCACCGCGGCCCGCCTGCCCGGCAAGACGGCGCTGATGGCCGGCGAGCGCCACCTGACCTACGCCGAGCTCGACGCCGCCGCCGACCTGGTGGCGCACCGCCTGATCGAGGCCGGCGTGCGCGCCGGCGACATGGTGGGCCTGTGGCTGCCGCGCGGCATCGAGCTGCTGACGCTGCAGCTGGGCATCGCCAAGACCGGCGCCGCCTGGCTGCCCTTCGACGCCGACGTACCCACCGAGCGCATCGCCGTCTGCCTAGAAGACGCGGCCGCCAAGGCGCTCTTGATTGATGAGCGCCATGGCGAGGCTGCGCGTGGGCAAGAAGGCATTTCGGCTCAGATCCTGACGGCCCAGGCGTTGCTGGCGCCGCTGCCCGAGGGCACGCCGCTGCGCCGCCGCGAAGGCGCTCTGCCGCAGCACACCGCGTACGTCATCTACACCAGCGGCTCCACCGGCAAGCCCAAGGGCATCGCCATCACGCAGGGCAGCATCAGCCACTTCCTGCGCAGCGAGAACGCCCGCCTGGGCGTGCGCGAGGACGACCGCGTGTACCAGGGCTTCTCGGTCGCCTTCGACATGAGCTTCGAGGAGATCTGGATCAGCTACCTGGTGGGCGCCACGCTGTGGATCGCGCCCAAGGAGATCGCCGGTGACCCCGAGGCGCTGCCGCGCGCGCTGATCGAGAACGACGTCACCGTGCTGCACGCCGTGCCCACGTTGCTGGCGCTGTTCGCGCAGGACGTGCCGGGCCTGCGCATCATCAACCTGGGCGGCGAGATGTGCCCGCAGGCGCTGGTCGACAAATGGGCCACGCCGGAGCGCCAGATGTTCAACACCTACGGCCCCACCGAGGCCACGGTGTCGGCCAGCCTGGCCGAGCTGAAGGCCGGGGAGCCGGTGACCATCGGCGAGGCGCTGCCCAACTACGGGCTGCTGGTCATCGAGGTGATCGACCCGGACAGCATCCAGGGTGGCGTGGTGCCGCCGCTGAAGATCCTCCCTTTTGGTGAGACCGGCGAGCTTTGCATCACCGGCCCGGGCGTCGCCGCCGGCTACCTGGGCCGCCCTGAGCTGACGGCCGAGAAGTTCCTGCCCAACCCCTGGGCGCGCAATGAGCAAGAGGCGCGCCTGTACCGCACCGGCGACCTGGCGCGGGTCGAGATGCGGGCCGACGGCACGCCGCAGATGCAGTGCCTGGGCCGCGCCGACGACCAGGTGAAGATCCGCGGCTTCCGGGTCGAGCTGGGCGAGATCGAGGCCGTGCTGGCCCAGCAGCCCGGCGTGGGCACCACCGCCGTGATCCTGCGCGGCGAGGGCGGCATCGACCAGCTGGTGGCTTTCTACGTACCCAGTGGTGGCCAGCCACCAGCCGTGAAGGTGCTGCGCGACGGCCTGGCCGGGACGCTGCCGCCCTACATGGTGCCGGCGCGCTTCGAGCCGCTGCCGGCCATGCCGCGCCTGCCCAGCGGCAAGATCGACCGCAAGGTGCTCAAGGCGCAGCCGCTGGCCGCCGCCGCGCCGGCCGAGGGCAGCGACGAGCCCCAGACCCCGGCCGAGGAAGTGCTGTTCGCCGCGCTGGAAAAGCTGTTCCCCGGCCAGCCGATCCGGCGCGAGCTGGATTTCTTCAGCGATCTGGGCGGCCACTCGCTGTTCGCGGCGCGCATCACCAGCACGCTGCGGCAGGACCCGCGCTTCGCCCAGGCGACGGTGAGCGACATCTACGCCAACCGCCGCATCGGCCTGATCGCCGAGGCGCTGCAGGCCGGCATGCTGGACAGCGGTGCCGGCGTAGCCGAGCGCCCCTTCGTCATCCACAGCGCCTGGCGGCGCTGGCGCTGCGGCCTGGCGCAGGCGGTGGCGATTCCGTTCCTGGTGCTGCTCAAGATGGCGCAGTGGCTGGCGCCCTTCTTTGCCTACCACTTCTACACCGGCGATCCGGGCGATTCGGTGCGCTTCGCCATCTTCGCCTCGGTGCTGGCCTTCTTGGTCACCACGGTGCTGGAGTTCGTGGTGGCCTGGGCCGGCAAATGGCTGGTGGCCGGCGACCTGAAGCCCGGCAGCTACCCGCTGTGGGGCCTGACCTACTACCGCTGGTGGCTGGCCGACCGGCTGACCGAGGCCGTGCCCACCTACATGATCAACGGCTCGCCGCTGTATTCGGCCTGGCTGCGTCTGCTGGGCGCCAAGGTGGGCGCAGAGGTGAACATGGGCGCGGTGACGCTGCGCGTGCCGGAACTGGTCACGATCGGCGAAGGCACCAGCATCGGCAACGCCGTGATGCTGGAGAACGCGCGCGTGGAAGGCGGCCTGCTGCACCTGGGTCGCATCGACATCGGTGCCAACGCCTGCATCGGCTCCTACACGGTGATCGAGGGCAACACCACCCTCGGCGACTGGGCCCATCTGGAAGGCCAGTCGGCGCTGGGCGATGGCCAGCAGGTGCCGGCGCGCAAGGTCTGGCACGGCTCGCCGGCGCACGAGCGCGGCGATTTCGACCCCGCCAACCTGCCGCCGCGCCCGCCCGTGAGCCGCCTGCGCCAGGTGTGGGAGAACATCTACTTCATCGCCGGCTCGCTGGTGGTGGCGGTGCTGTTCTTCATGCCGGTGTTCCCCACCTTCCTGCTGATCGACGTGCTCGACGTGGACGCCATCGCCGTCAAGCCGCTGCTGGACGACGGCACCATCACCGGCGTCACCGCCTTCGTGCTGCGGCTGGCCAAGTTCTTCGTGCTGTCGCTGCCGGCCACCATGGTGTTCATCTTCGCCACGGTGCTGCTGTCGGCGCTGATCCGCTGGGCCTTCCTGCCGCGCATGAAGGCCGGCAGCTGGCCGATCCACAGCAACCGCTACCTGGCCAAGTGGCTGGTCAACCAGATCCAGGAATCCAGCCTGGCGGTGCTGCATGGCATCTACGCCACGGTGTTCTCGGCCGCCTGGTACCGGCTGCTGGGCGCCAGGGTGGGCAAGGAAACCGAGCTGTCCACCGCGCTGGGCGTGGTGCCCGACATGCTGACGCTGGGCGACGAATGCTTCATCGCCGACGCCGTGATGCTGGGCGACGAGCACATTGACGGTGGCTGGATGACGGTGCAACCCACCGTGGTGTCGCGCCGCAGCTTCGTCGGCAACGGCGCCTACGTGCCCGACGGCACCACCATCCCCGAGAACGTACTGATCGGCGTGATGAGCGGCGTACCGCGCAACGCCGCCATGCAGGAAGGCGACACCTGGCTCGGCTCGCCGCCGCTGCACCTGCCGGCGCGCGAAGTGGTGAGCGGCTTCCCCGAGCACCTGACCTTCGCGCCGTCGCGCTGGCGCAAGCTGGGGCGTGGCGTGGTGGAGGCCTTCCGCATCGCGGCGCCGCACGCGCTGGTGATCGCCGTGGGCTACGCATTGGTGCTCGACGCCATGCCCCTGGCCGATGCCGGCCGCTGGGGCGCGGTGGCGCTGGACCTGGCGGTGGGCGGCGTGGTGTTCGGCTTCGCCACCTTCTTCCTGGTGGCGCTGTTCAAGTGGATCACCGTGGGCCGCTACCGCCAGCGCGCGGTGCCCATGTGGACGCCCTTCGTCTGGCTGTCGGAAGCCGCGACCAACATGTACGAGGGCATCACCGTGCCCTGGTTCCTGCGCTACCTGCGCGGCACGCCCTGGCTGTCGGACGCCTTCAAGCTGCTGGGCGCGAAGATCGGCCGCGGCACGTACCTGGACACCACCGACATCACCGAGTTCGACTGCGTGAGCATCGGCGCGCACAGCGAGCTGAACGCCGCCTGCTGCCCGCAGACCCATCTGTTCGAGGACCGGGTGATGAAGATCGACCACGTGCGCATCGGTGCCCGCGCGACCCTGGGGCCGCGTTGCACCGTGCTGTACGGCGCCAGCGTGGCCGACGGCGCGCAGCTCGGCCCGCTGACGCTGGTGACCAAGGGCGAGAGCATCCCCGCCGGCACGCGCTGGCACGGCCTGCCGGCAACGCCCTGGCGTTAGGGCCTGTTCACGCTCTTTTTGGGCGTGCGCGCAGGCGGCACCGGGGCCCTGGCTCCGGTTGCGTTCGGATGCCGGCGTTACCGGCGCGCCGGCGCCAGGGACGGCAAAATCGCCCGATCGCCGCGGCCCGGCCGCGCTCCCCCATCGCCGGGCCTTGCTGCCCGCCGCCCCCGACCCTTGTTCCAGATGTCACCTTTCCGTTCGACACACCAACCGACCCTTGTTGTGCCGGCCTTGCTGGCCGCCATGTTCGCTCCCGGCCTGGCCGCCGCCCAGCCGCCGGTCAAGGCCGCCGAGGCCGTGCACCGCCTGGAAAGCTCGGCTGCCTGGCAGCAGTGCCTGGGCAAGCCCGACGGCGAACGGCTGGCCTGCTTTGACGGCTGGGCGCGCGAGCAGGGCGACCTCATCAGCGCCATCGAAGAGAAGGCGCGCTCGGTGGAGGCCTCGCCCACCTCGCGCAACACCGCGCCCAGCGCGCAGGCCGCGGCGGTGCGCACCGAGGTCGCCACCGCCCTGGCCAGCACGCAGCCGGAGCGCGTGGAAGGCGGCCCGCCCTCGGGCTCGGCCGGCATCATCGGCGTGGGGCTGGAGCAGGGCTGCCGCGACCGCCAGTTCTCGGAGATGTCGCGCTTCTGGGAGCTGGAATCGGGCTCCAGCTGCCCCACCTTCGGGCTGCGCGCCTTCCACCCCACCACCGCCTCCATCGCCGCCGGCAGCCGCGTCAACGACCAGCCGACCTCGCCCAACCCGGCCAACACCGCCACCTCGCCGATCGACTACAGCAAGCACGAGATGCGGCTGTCGCTTTCCGTGCGCACCAAGCTGGCCAGCGGGCTGCTCACACCCAGAGACGGCACGCTGCGCGATTCGCTCTGGGCGGCGTACAGCCAGCAGTCGTACTGGCAGGTGTTCAGCAGCGGCCTGTCGCGCCCGTTCCGCAACACCGACCACCAGCCGGAGCTGATCTACGTTTACCCCACCACGCTGCAGCTGCCGGGCGGCTGGCTGTGGCGCTACTCGGGCCTGGGGGTCGTGCACCAGTCCAACGGCCAGAGCGACCCGCTGTCGCGCAGCTGGAACCGCGTCTACCTGATGGCCGGCTTCGAGAAGGACAACCGCTTCAACCTGCAGCTGCGCCTGTGGAAGCGCCTGCCGGAGAAGGCCGAGAACGACAACAACCCGGACATCAGCCGCTACATCGGCCGCGGCGACATCACGCTGGGCTGGAACATCGACACCAAGAACAGCCTGCGCGCCACCTACACCGGCTCGTTCAACAAATACGGCTCCGGCCGCATCGAATGGACGCGCTCGCTGGGCGACGGCCTGGGCAACAGCTTCTCCGGCCTGCGCCTGTACACCGCGCTGTTCCACGGCTACGGCGACAGCCTGCTGGATTACAACTTCAAACGCACGGTGTTTTCGGTGGGGCTGAGCCTGGTGGACTTCTGATCTGCGCCCGTGACCAGGTGCACGCCGTGAAGCCCGACGCCCTGGACTGCAGCTTTGAAGGCAGCGCACGGCCCGGCGCCCCGCGCGTGCTGGCCATCCCCATCCCCGCGCAGCCCGGCCCGCCCGAGGCCACACGCGCCGCCGCCCGCCTGCTGGCCCGCGCCGCGCTGGCCGAGGCGCTGGGCGCCTGGCTAGGTTGTGGCGCGGCAGCCATCACCATCAGCAGCGAGCGCGGCCAGGCTCCGAAAGCCACGCTGACCCGGGCCGCGCCTGGCGATGCAGCGCTGGCCGCCACACTGGCCGCCACCGACCTGTCCATCAGCCACTCAGCGGGTCTGGCACTGGTCGCCTGGCACCCCGGCGGCGCCGTGGGCGTGGACGTGCAGGCCGTGGCCGAGGCTCCCCAAGACCCGGCCGAAAGACAGCGCCTCGCCACGCTGTACCTGGGCCAGAATTTCATGCCAAATCAGGCTACAGCCCAGGAGGGGCGGGCGCAGACAGCTACGACATTGATAGCTTTTCTGGAGACCTGGTCAGCACACGAAGCCCGCCTGAAATGCCTGGGCGAGCCGCTGCAGGAATGGACGCCTGGGCTGGCCGCGCGGCTCGCTGCGTGCCAGGCGCGGACGCTGACTTTGCCGGCAGCGTTGACCGCCAACGGCCGCGCCCGCCGGGTGGCCGCGGTGGCTTGGCGCACCGCAGGACTTCTCTAGAAATGCCAGTCGAGGCGGACCGCCGTGCATCACGGGAGCCGCGCGAATGCCAGACGTTACAAAGCTTGTTCGACCTTGGCGCTGGGGACTTCCTACAGCTCAATTAGGCTGAAAGCGACTTGCTGGAACCACCAATCTATGGTCAGCTTTCGACCCGTTGCGGACATACGGTTCGGCGGCACGGTAGGCATGAAGCGGTCGCTCAACGTCGGCGTTGACTCGCGCGCAGCGGCTCTCAGCCGCGAGGCGTACTTTCACCTGCAAAGATAGCCGCCCAAGGCTGCAGCGCGACCGTGTCGAACGATGTCCTAGCCATGCGTTTGCGGAGGATCGGTAGATGGAGGGAGCGCCGCGACCGCTGTCAGCGGGTTCACCTTGACGGTAAGGTCGCGCCAGAATTCCATCGCTGATTGAGTGCGGTGTGCCACGTGCCGACGCAGGGCCTTCGAAAGCGCAGGACCAAACGGAGCTGGCAGCTGCTCAGCGATCTGCCGAGGAAGGCCGTCGAGAATTTCTTGGTTGGTGAACGCCATTTCCTTGCCGAGGTACAGCTGCAGAAAAAGCAGGCCGCAGTGGTAAATGTCGACGCGGTGGTCAAGAAGCCCAAACTGGTCCGGGTCCAAAAACTCCGGCGGGGCAATGTTGCCGTTCAGCACAGTGTTCCTTGCGTCGATCTCGCCGAACATCTTGGCGATGCCTAAATCGGCCAGCTTGAACGACATGGAGGTCATCCGGGAATCGTCGCTCATCTCGTTCTTATGGAAGTGCATGAAGCAGTTCCCGAAATGAATGTCCTGATGAACGTAGCCTGCGACATGCAGGAAATGTACTGCCTGCAGGAGGCAGCGCGCCACTGGTTGCACCCACACGGGACCGTGCAACTGCTCCATGGTGAATAGGTCGCTGAGGGGGCCGGCGCACCTCTCGGTGACGATGTAGAAGGTGTGTTGGAACTCGAAGGCATCGACCACATGAGTCACGTGCGTATGCCGAAGCTTCAGCAGCTTGTCGAACTCTTGCGCAGCTGCCAGCTGGATGTCCTCGTAGGTGCCGAGGGGCTTCAGCACCTTCACCGCAAGTTCGTTGAACCACGTGTCGGTGGCTTGGTAGACCGTGCCGAACGAGCCTTCTCCGATCACACGCCCAATCGTGTAAGAGTTGCCCGTCGCTAGGCTGGTGACCGTCATACCAACCTGAGGCGGGGTGAACGCAGGCAAGGGCAACTGCCCCGACGAATCTGCGCCTGCATCGACCGCGGCCGTCTGTTCCTTGACGACCTCCTGAGCCGCTTCGACTTGGTCTTCGGGCGGATTGACGAAGTCAAACGCCTCGTCAAACAGCTTGCCGAGGTCGACCGGCGAGAGCGGAGGCTGCTTCGAGGGAGCGGGTGCTTGCGTCATGAGCCGGCATTGTAAAAACACCTGAGATTATTCCCAGGTGTCGCGGCACACAAAGACAAGGAGAAGCAGCCAATTTAAGAAGCTACCTCTTGGTTTGGCACATCAAGGCCGAAGGGTGCGTAGGTACATGCAGGCGAACCTGTATGCGTATCGATATCGAATACGCCCACATTTGAGTGGGAGCCCCCTTGCACGCCCGAAGCAGCAGTACCGACAACGAGACTTTGGCCGATGCCAGCTCCTAGCCGAGACCCGCCCGTCAATGAGTTGGACCAACCGGCAGCTCCCGCTGCAATCCGGTCAATTTGATCCACTACGTCCGTCGACATCCGACGACCCCGCCCGCCCCTTCGACCGCCCCGCCGCCAGCGGCTCCCGCCAGGCAACGCCCACCACACACTAGGCAGCCGCGTCACACCCCTTCCGCCTGCCACAGCCCCGGGTAGTCGAGCACCATGCCTTCGGGCGAGACGCGCAGCTGCTGCGCGACGTCGAAGCGCGGGGCCTCGTAGCTATAGCCGCTGTCGTTCAGCCGCTCGTAGCGCTGCGCCAGTTCGCCCAGCGCCTGCGTGGGCAGGTCCAGCCAGGCGGCGGGGGCGTCGGCGCGCTGGCCGAGCTCGAGCTGCAGGCGGCGGATGGCCAGCAGATTGGTGGCGGGGGTGAAGCCCAGGTCCAGGTCGAGGCAGTGGCCCAGTTCGGGCGCGGGCACGTCGTTCAACATCCAGCCGCGCGCCTCGCGCACGATGGACAGATCCACCGCACGCGGGCCCAGCCAGCCGCGCACCGTGCCCCATTGCGTGTGCCAGTGCCGGTCGCAGCGCACGCGGTAGTGCAGTTGCGCGACCTGGCCGGCGCGATCCTGAAACACGGCGGCGCCGTCGATCATCCAGGCGCTGTCGTTGGCCTCGAGCCGGCAGGCGTCGTGCCCCGGCCCGTCGAGCCGGCGCCAGAGCACGGTGGCGACGGTTTGCATGGCGCCATGATGGCACCGGGCGCGCGGCACGGCAACCGAGTAGCGGGCCCGCCGCCTCATACGACTTCGTTTTCAAAAAAAACAAACCGTTCGCGCTGAGCCTGTCGAAGCGCCGCGGGAGGCTTCGACAAGCTCAGCCCGAACGGTTCTCGCAGAATGAACGCGATTCGGTATCAGGCCGGCGCGAGAGGCAGTAGTACTATCAAAACAAGAGCTGACTGCGCCCGTCACGCAAGGGCCGGAGCCCAATTTGGCTTGAAAATCAGGCCGCTTCGCGGTAGAAGCCGCTGGCGTGCAGGCCGCGCGGCGCCAGCGGGCCGACGGCTCGGGCGATGGCGCCGATGTGGTCAGGCGTGGTGCCGCAGCAGCCACCGACGATGTTGACCAACCCTTCGGCGGCAAACCCGTGCACCAGCCGGCTGGTGACTTCCGGCGTCTCGTCGAAGCCGGTGTCGCTCATCGGGTTGGGCAGGCCGGCATTGGGGTAGCAGCTGATGAAGGTGTCGGGCGCGACCTTGGCCAGCTCCTGGATGTAGGGCCGCATCAGCGCCGCGCCGAGCGCGCAGTTCAACCCCACGGCCAGCGGCTGCGCATGGCGCACGCTGTACCAGAAGGCGGTGACGGTCTGGCCCGACAGCACGCGGCCCGAGGCGTCGGTGACGGTGCCGCTGATGATGATGGGCAGGCGCTCGCCGGTCTGCTCGAACGCCTCGTCGATGGCGAACAGCGCAGCCTTGGCGTTGAGCGTGTCGAAGATGGTCTCGACCAGCAGCACGTCGGCCCCGCCCTCGATCAGCGCCAGCGTCTGCTCCAGGTAAGCCGCGCGCAGCTGCTCGAAGCTGATGTTGCGCGCGCCCGGGTCGTTGACATCCGGGCTGATGCTGGCGGTGCGCGGCGTGGGGCCGAGCGCGCCGGCCACGTAGCGCGGCTTGTCGGGGGTGGAGAACTTGTCGCAGGCGGCGCGCGCCAGCCGGGCGGAGGCCAGGTTCATCTCGCGCGCCAGGCCGGCCATGGCGTAGTCTTCCTGCGCGATGGTGGTGGCGCCGAAGGTGTTGGTCTCGATCAGATCGGCCCCGGCGGCCAGGTACTGCTCGTGGATGGCGCCGATGACGTCGGGCCGCGTCAGGCTCAGCAGCTCGTTGTTGCCCTTCACGTCCTTGGGCAGATCGGCGAAGCGCGCCGTCATGGCGGCGGCATCCGGGCCGCCCTCGCCGCGGTACTGCGCCTCGCTCAGCCTGAAGCGCTGGATCATGGTGCCCATGGCACCGTCGAGGATGACCAGGCGCTGGCGCAGGATGCCGGGCAGCGCGGCGGCGCGGGTGTAGGTGGGCGGGTTCATGGCCGTCATTGTAGAAAGCCGGGGCCTGCAGCGGCATTCCGGGCTTTTTAGCCAGAATGCCCAGGCGCAGCGGCCGCAGGCAGCTATTGATTCAGGATCGATCTATATGCCGCCCGGCAAAATCCAGCGTGGCGCGCAGCAGCCGCTCCAGCGTGGGCTGGATCCGCGCGGCGCGCTCGGGCAGGTAGTCGAAGGGCAGCGCTTCCTGCATGTAGCTGCACTGCGTCATCTCCAGCTGCACGGCGTGCACGCCTTCGGCCGGGCAGCCGTGGGCGCGGGTGATGTGGCCACCCTTGAAGCGGCCGTTCAGCACGGCGGAAAAGCCCGGCGCCTCGCGGGCGATGTCCAGCAGCTCGCCGGCCAGCGCCGGCGCGCAGCTGGCGCCGTCGGCGGTGCCCAGGTTCAAATCGGGCAGCCGGCCTTCGAAGAAGCGCGGCAGCACCGAGCGGATCGAGTGCGCGTCCCACAGCATGGCCACGCCGTGCGCGGCGCGAATGCGCGCCAGCTCCTCGGCCAGCTTGGCGTGGTAGGGCTGCCAGACGGCTTCGCGGCGGGCGGCGATCTCGGCCTCGGCGGGTTCGTCGGCCGCCTGCAGGTAGATGCGCTCGCCGTCGAAATCGTCCACCGGGCACAGCGCGGTGACGCTGCGGCCGGGGTAGAGGCTGGCACCGTCGGGCGGGCGGTTCAGGTCGATCACGTAGCGCGAGTGGGTGGCGACGAGCAGCGAGGCACCCATCGCCCGCGCAAAGCCGTACAGGACGGGGAGGTGCCAGTCGGTGTCCGGCACCTGGCGCGCCTTGGGGGTGAGGCGCGCCGCCAGCGCCTCGGGCACATGGGTGCCGGCGTGCGGAAAGGAGATCAGCAGCGGCGCCGTGCCGGCGTGGAACAGGAACGGGGGCTGGGTGGTGGCAAAGGCGGTCATGAGGCGTCTTTCAAACATCGAGCAGCGCGGCGCGCGCCTGGCGGAAGGCCTGGAAGGCCACGTCGCGCGCCGGGTGGCGGCCGGCCCGCACAGCGGGGCGGCCGGCCACCCACACCTGGTCGATGGCGCGGCTGCGCGAGCTGGCGAACACGTGCGCCGCCAGCTGCTGCGCCGGCGGCAGGCCGGCCAGCGCGGGATGGGTAGCGTCAAGCACCACGAAGTCGGCCCGCTGGCCGGGCGCCAGCCCGCCCAGCGCCACGCCGCTGGCCTGCGCGCCGCCGGCGACGGCCTGCAGCCAGAGCGCACTGGCGACGTCGGGCTGATCTGCAGTGGCGCCCACGTTGCGCTGGCGCCGGGTCAGACGCTGGCTGTATTCGAGCAGCATCAGTTCCTCAGCGGCGTCCACGCACACGTGGCTGTCGGAGCCGATGCCCCAGGCGCCACCGCCGCCCAGCCAGCGCGGCAGGTCGAACACGCCATCGCCGAGGTTGGCTTCGGTGCTGGGGCACAGGCCGGCTACGGCGCCGCTGGCGGCCGCGCGCCGGTACTCATCGGCATCCATGTGGGTGGCGTGCACCAGGCACCAGCGGGTGTCCACCGGCGCATGGTCCAGCAGCCAGGCCACCGGGCGCTGGCCGCTCCAGGCCAGGCAGTCCTCCACCTCCTTCACCTGTTCGGCGATGTGGATGTGGATCGGCGCACCGGCGTCCAGCGCCTGCACGCCGGCCACGGCCTCGCGCAGCGCCTCGGGCGGCACGGCACGCAGCGAATGCGGGGCCAGGCCGAGCCGCGCGCCCGGCATGGGTTTCTGGACCGAATAGGCCTCCATGCCTTGCACGTCGGCCGCAAGCAGCTCCCATAAAGAGAGCATGTCGTCGGTGGCACGGAGGAAGCGCCGCTGCCCCGCGCCGGGTGCCTGGCCGCCAAAGCCACTGGTCTGGTAGAGCACCGGCAGCAGCGTGATGCCGATGCCCGCGGCCTGCGCGGCGCGCAGCACGGCGCGGCACAGCGCGGCGTCGTCGGCGTAGGGCGTGCCGTCGGGCTGGTGGTGCACATACTGGAATTCGCACACCTGGGTGTAGCCGGCTTCCAGCATCTCCACGTACAGCCAGGTGGCCACCGCCTGCAGCGACTCGGGGCCGATGCGGCCGGCAAAACGGTACATCAGCTCGCGCCAGCTCCAGAAGCTGTCTTCGGCGGCGCCGGCCGCGCCGCTGCGGCGCTCCGTCAGGCCGGCGAAGCCGCGCTGGAAGGCGTGCGAATGCAGGTTGGGCATGGCCGGCAGCAGCGGGCCGGCGGCGCGCGGCGTGCCGGCCGGCGGCGGCACGCCGGTGGTCACCTCGGCCAGCCGGCCGGTGCCGTCCCAGGGCAGCAGCACGTCCTGCGCCCAGCCCTGCGGCAGCAGCGCGTGCGGGGCGAACAGAGCCTGGGCCGCGCTGCTCATCGTCCGCCCTCCACGATGCGGCCCTGGCGCACCACGCGGCAGGCCGGCCGCTGGCCGAACCAGTAGGCCAGTTCGGCCGGCTCCTGCAGCTGCCAGAGCACGAAGTTGGCCGGCACGCCGGTGGCGATGCGCCCGTGCGTGGCCTGCAGGCCGAGCGCACGCGCCGCGTGCACGGTGACGCCGGCCAGCGCCTCGGCCACCGTCAGGCGGAACAGCGTGCAGGCCATGTTGAGCATCAGCAGCAGGCTGAGCGCGGGGGAGGTGCCGGGGTTGTGGTCGGTGCTGACGGCCAAGGGCACGCCCGCTTCGCGCAGCGCCTCCACAGGGGGCAGGTGCGTGTCGCGCAGCGCGTAGTAGGCGCCGGGCAGCAGCACGGCCACGCTGCCTGCATCGCGCATGGCGGCGATGCCGCGCGGGCTCAGGTGCTCCACGTGGTCGCAGGAAAGCGCGCCGTAGCGCGCAGCCAGCGCCGCGCCGTCCATGTCGGACAGTTGCTCGGCATGCAGCTTGACGGGCAGGCCCAGCCGCTCGGCGGCCTGGAACACGCGCTCGGTCTGCGCCAGCGTGAAGCCGATGCGTTCGCAGAACGCGTCCACCGCGTCCACCAGCCCTTCGTCGGCCAGCGCGGGCAGCATGTGGTCGCAGACCTGGGCGATGTAGTCGTCGGCGCGGCCGGCGAACTCGGGCGGCAGCGCGTGCGCGCCGAGGAAGGTGGTTCTCACCGTGACGCCGTAACGCTCGCCCAGCGCGCGCGCCACCCGCAGCTGCCGGCGCTCGGCCGCCAGCTCCAGCCCATAGCCGCTCTTGATCTCGATGGCGGTCACGCCGTCGGCCAGCAGTTGTTCGAGCCTGGGCGCGGCGGCGGCCAGCAGCTCTTCTTCGCTGGCCTCGCGCGTGGCCCGAACGGTGCTGACGATGCCGCCACCGGCACGCGCGATCTCCTCGTAGCTGGCGCCGGCCAGCCGCTGGGCGAACTCGCCCGCGCGCTGGCCACCGTAGACCAGGTGCGTGTGGCAATCGACCAGGCCGGGCGTGACCAGCGCGTCGCCGCCGTCGTGCCGCGGGCCGGCCGCGGCCAAGCCGGCGGGCAGCACCTCGGCCGGGCCGGCATAGGTGATGCGGCCGCCCTGCACCGCGATCACGCCGGGAGAGGTGCACAGTTCACCGGCCAGCAAGGCCTGCATGTCGAGCAGGCGCAGCCGGTGCCAGAGACCGTCGGCGGAAAACTGGGTGTTCATGGTGATTTGCTTCCAAAACAATAGCTGCCTGCGCCCGATGCAAAAGGGCCAGAGCCCATTTTCATACCGAATCGAAGGCCACGGCCAGAAGCGCCCCGGCATCGCCCGCAGGTGCACAGGCCAGCGCCTGGCCGCCGTTCTGCCACCACACGCCTTCGCCCGGTGTCAGCCGCACGGGGGCGGCGTCGGCTGCATCGCCCAGCACCGTCCAGTCGCCGCGCCAGGCCAGCAGCACGCCGCCCGCGCCGCCTGGCCAGTGGCGTGCCGTGCGCAGCACCTCCACGCGGGCGCGCCAGCGGCCGCGCCGCACCATCACGTTGAAGTCTTCCGACGGGCCGCCGAGCACCGTGGCCTCGACCTCGGCTTCGCCGGCGAAGGCGAACGGCGCCAGCGGCATGTCCAGGTGGTGGTCGATGCCCGGGCCACTCAGCCGCACGCCGCCGCCCGACAGCAGCACGATCTGCCGGTCGATGCCCGGAAAGCGCGAGAACGGCCCGCTGGCCGCGATGGTGGCCACGCTGACCCGCGCGTCGAAATCGCTCAGCCCTGCGCCAGCCGGCCAGGTGGCCACCGTGCGGGTGCGGCCGCCGCCGTTCTTCCAGGGTTCGGCGGGGAGGTCGGCCAGGGCGAACGGCTGCAGGCCGCTCATCGCACCAGGCCGCCCGCGCCCAGGCGCTTCTCGAAATGGCGCAGGATCAGCGTCACCGTGCCGGTGAGCACGAAGTACACCACGGCGATCGCCAGGTACACCTCGAGCGAGCGGTAGGACACGCTGATGATCTTCTGCCCTTCGTGCATCAGGTCGTGGATGGTGAGCAGTGACACCAGCGCGGAGTTCTTGATCAGCGCGATGAACTCGTTGCCCAGCGGCGGGATCATGCGCACCACCGCCTGCGGCAGGATGATGTTCCACATCGCCTGCGCCGGCGTCATGCCCAGCGACTGCGCCGCCATGGTCTGGCCATGCGCGATCGACTGGATGGCCCCGCGCACGATCTCCGACACGTAGGCGCCCGAGTACAGCCCCAGCCCGATCACCCCGCACACGAAGGCCGGCAGCATGATGCCGAACTGCGGCAGGCCGAAGAACCAGATGAACAGCTGCACCAGCAGCGGCGTGCCCCGGAACACCGCCACGTAAGCCGTGCACAGCGCGTACAGCGCGCGCCGCTGCGGATGCAGCCGGCCGATGCCGACCAGCAGGCCAACCGTGCAGCCCACCAGCAGCGCGCAGGCGGTAATGCCCACCGTGACCCCGGTGCCGCGCGCCAGCGCCTGCCAGCCTTCCCAGACGGGAGAAAAGTCGAAGTTCATGGCGTTTCGTTGCGTGAATGCATGGCAATCAAGTCATCGGCCGGGCGGGCGCCGCCGGTCATGACACCCCTCGCGCCCGGGGCTGCGCAGTAAGCCCCTTCAGGCGGCCGCGGAGCAGGCCAAGCGCGAACGCCGTGGCCGGGGTCCCCCAGGCCACCAGCGTTGTCCCCCTCAGGGGGAAGGCGCGCCAGCGCCACAGGGGGAGCCTACTTGCTCGGAAACCACTTCGCCACGATCTTCGCGTAGGTGCCGTCGGCCTTGAGCCTGGCCAGCGCCTCGTTGGCGGCCTTGGTCAGCTCGGGCAGGTCCTTGCGCACGGCCATGCCGTATTCCTCGGTGGTGAGCTGCTCGGGCAGCACCTTCAGGCCGCCCTTGGTGCGCGCGTACTGGTAGGCCGCCGGCTTGCCGGTCACGCAGGCATCGGCGCGGCCAATGTCCACCAGGTTGAACATCTCCTGGTTCTTCTCGACCTCCACCAGCTGCGCCTGCGGGTATTTCTCCTTCAGGAAGTTCACCGACTTGGTGCCCACCTGCACGCTGACCTTCTTGCCCGCCAGATCGGCCGGCTTGGCGATGGCACCGTTGCCGTCCTTGACCATCACCACCAGGCCGCCGGCGTAATACGGCTCGGTGAAATCGACCACCTTCTTGCGTTCGTCGGTGATGTAGATGGCCGACACCGCCATATCGAAGCGGCGCGACACCAGACCGGGAATCAGGCCCTTGAAGTCGATGTCCACCCACTCGATCGGGCGGCCCATGGCCTTGCCCATGGCTTCCACCAGCTCGATGTCGAATCCGGTGCGTTTGTTGCTCTCGACGAACTCCATCGGCGGAAAGGTCGCGTCGGTGCCCACCTTGAGGGGCGTCCCTGCCTGCGCATGGGCCAGACCGGCGGCGCTGGCGATCACGGTGCCCAGGCCGGCGATGAGAAGTTGGCGGCGAATCGTCATGAAAAGGCTCCTTGCTTGGCTTGAAAAACAAACGGTCTGCACATCGTGTGCCAGTTCACGGGCGGCCGAGCGACTGCGCGATGCGCGCCGCCGCCACCGCGGTCTTGCGGATCAGGGCGTCCTCGTGGCCGCGTGCCCGCGAAGTCGGGGCCATCAACGTGATGACGCCGGCCATGCGGCGCGGCGCGCTGAACAGCGGCACGCTGCAGCCCCACACGCCGGCATCCACCTCGCCCTCGCTGACCGCGTAGCCGGCCTTGGCGATCGCCTCCAGACGCTGGTCGAGCGCGGCACGGGCGGCGGAGTCGATGTCCTGTTCGTTCAGCAGCGCCTCGCGCTGCGCGGCCGGCAGATGCGCCAGCAGGCAAAGCGCCGAGGCGCCGGCGCGCAGCGGCACGCTGCGGCCACGGTCGAAGGAGCAGCGCAGCGAATGCGAGCTTTCCACCATGTCCAGGCAGACCGCGTGGCCGTTCACGGCCACCAGCAGGCCCACGCTTTCCTGCGATTGCGCGGCCAGCTCCTGCATCACCGGTCGCGCGGCCTGCATTAGGTGCGAGGCCAGATCGAACCCCGCGGCCAGCTGCAGGCTCATGGGCCCGGGAGCGTACAGGCCACCGTGCTCCAGCACGAAGCCCCACTGCCGCAGGCGGGCCAGCTGGCGGTACAGCGTGCTGCGCGCCAGCCCGGTCTGCGCCATCAGCTCGCCCACCGCCATGGCGCGCCCCTGTCGCGCCAGTGCCGCCAGCACGTGCAGCACGCGGTCGGCGGCGGGAACGGCGGTGGCGGCAGCGCTCATGGCGCCAGTATGGGCCTACTGAGTCCCACAACCTAGAACTCGAGTCCCACCATGCGGGACACGTGGGCGCGGATTGCGTCCGGCCCAGAGCCTCAAAGCATCGGCAGCTTCAGGCCGTGGCGCCGGGCTGCTGCCTGCGCGGCCTCGTAACCGGCGTCGGCGTGGCGCATGACGCCGGTGGCGGGGTCGTTCCAGAGCACGCGTTCGATACGGCGGTCGGCCGCTTCGGTGCCGTCGCAGACGATCACCACGCCGGCGTGCTGGCTGTAGCCCATGCCCACGCCGCCGCCGTGGTGCAGACTGACCCAGGTGGCGCCGCCGGCGGTGTTGAGCAGGGCGTTCAGCAGCGGCCAGTCGCTGACGGCGTCGGTACCGTCTTTCATGGCTTCGGTCTCGCGGTTGGGGCTGGCCACGCTGCCGGTGTCGAGGTGGTCGCGGCCGATGACGATGGGCGCCTTCAGCTCGCCCTTGCGCACCATCTCGTTGAAGGCCAGGCCGGCGCGATGACGCTCGCCCAGACCCAGCCAGCAGATGCGCGCCGGCAGGCCCTGGAAGCTGATGCGCTCGCGCGCCATGTCGAGCCAGCGGTGGGTATGCGTGTTGTCTGGGAACAGCTCCTTGATCTTGGCGTCGGTCCTGTAGATGTCTTCCGGATCGCCCGACAGCGCCACCCAGCGGAACGGGCCCTTGCCTTCGCAGAACAGCGGGCGGATGTAGGCCGGCACGAAGCCGGGGAAATCGAAGGCGTTCCTGACGCCGGTGTCGAAAGCCACCTGGCGGATGTTGTTGCCGTAGTCCACCACCGGGATGCCCAGGGCCTGGAAATCGAGCATGGCCTGCACGTGCATGGCGCAGCTTTGCGCCGCCGCCGCCTTGAGTGCCACATGGCGCGCCGGGTCGGCCGCAGCGGCGCGCCAGTCTTCCACCCGCCAGCCGGCCGGCAGGTAGCCATTGATGAGGTCGTGCGCGCTGGTCTGGTCGGTCACCAGGTCGGGCCGCATGCCGCCGGCCTGCGCGCGCTTGACCAGCTCGGGCAACACCTCGGCGGCGTTGCCAAGCAGCGCGATCGAGACCGCCTCGCCGGCTTCGGTGTGCCGCTTCAGGCGCGCCAGCGCGTCGTCGATGTCGGTGGCCTGTTGATCGACGTAGCGGGTGCGCAGGCGAAAGTCGATGCTGCTCTGCTGGCATTCCACCGTCAGCGAGCAGGCGCCGGCCAGCGTGGCCGCCAGCGGCTGCGCGCCGCCCATGCCGCCCAGGCCGGCCGTGAGGATCCATTTGCCCTTCCAGCTGCCGGCGTAATGCTGGCGTCCCGCTTCGACGAAGGTCTCGAAGGTGCCCTGCACGATGCCCTGGCTGCCGATGTAGATCCAGCTGCCGGCAGTCATCTGGCCGTACATGAACAGGCCCTTGCGGTCGAGTTCGTTGAAGTGCTCCCAGTCGGCCCACTTGGGCACCAGGTTGCTGTTGGCCAGCAGCACGCGCGGCGCATCGGCGTGGGTGCGGAACACCCCGACCGGTTTGCCGGACTGGATGAGCAGCGTCTCGTCGTCGCCCAGGTCCTTCAGCGCTGCCAGGATGGCGTCGAAGCAGGCCCAGTTGCGTGCCGCACGGCCAATGCCGCCGTACACCACCAGCGCCTTGGGGTTCTCGGCCACGTCCGGGTCGAGGTTGTTCTGCAGCATGCGGAACGGCGCCTCGGTCAGCCAGCTCTTGCAGTGCAGTTCAGCGCCATGTGGCGCGCGGACTTCGCGCGTGGCGTCGTAGCGGGGGTCGGTCAGGGTAGCAGAGGGTAGTTGGTCGGGAGCGTTCATGGGTTCTCCTTGGGCTCGGAAAATACTATTGATTCAATAGCTATCTACGGCTGCCAGACAAGGGCTGGAGGCCAATTGGATCCTCAAACCGGCACCTCGTTCGCCAGGCACTGGCGCAGCGGCGCGGGCCAGGCCGCCGGCGGGCGCAGCGCCCATTGGCGCATGCTTTCGATATCCGGCGCGAGATAGCGGTCTTCCTCGATGAAGGCCACCTGGGAGCGGATGTGCTGCCACTCGGCTTCCACCATGCCGGACGAGCGCACCGGCCGCGCATGGTCGCGCTTGAGCTCGATGCCCTGGCAGGCCGCCATGGCCTCGATGCCGACCACGGTGGCGGTGTTCTGCACCATCTCCGCCAGCCGGCGCGCGGCGAAGGTGGCCATGGAGACATGGTCTTCCTGGTTGGCGGAGGTGGGCAGACTGTCGACGCTGGCCGGGTGCGCCAGGGATTTGTTCTCCGACGCCAGCGCCGCCGCGGTGACCTGCGCGATCATGAAGCCGGAGTTGACACCGCCATCGCGCACCAGGAAGGGCGGCAGGCCCGACAGGCCGGAATCCAGCAGCAGCGCGGTGCGGCGTTCGCTGATGGCGCCGATCTCGGCCACCGCCAGCGCGATGATGTCGGCCGCGAAGGCCACCGGCTCGGCGTGGAAGTTGCCACCGGAGATGACCTCGCCGGTGTCGGTGAAGACCAAGGGGTTGTCGGAGGCGGCGTTGGCCTCGGTGACCAGCACGCGCGCCGCGTGCGCCAGGTTGTCCAGGCAGGCGCCCATGACCTGCGGCACGCAGCGGATCGAGTACGGATCCTGCACGCGGCCGCAGTGCTCGTGCGACTGCACGATGGCACTGCCCGCCAGCAGCGTGCGCAGCGCCGCCGCCACCGCCATCTGGCCGGGCTGGCCGCGCGCCGCGTGGATGCGTGGCTCCAGCGGCCTGACCGAGCCCTGGATCGCTTCCAGCGACAGCGCGCCTGCCATCAGGCCGGCCACAAACACGCTTTCGGCGCCGAACAGGCCGTGCAGCGCCAGCGCGGTGCTGACCTGCGTGCCGTTCAGCAACGCCAGCCCTTCCTTGGGACCCAGCACCAGCGACGCCAGACCGCAACGGCGCAGGGCTTCGGCGCCGTCCACCGTGTCGCCGTCGGGCGTGTCGCACATGCCTTCGCCGATCAGCACCAGCGCCAGGTGCGCCAGCGGCGCCAGATCGCCCGAAGCGCCGACCGAACCCTTGGCCGGGATGCGCGGCAGCAGCCCGGCGTTGAACAGGGCCAGCAGCGCCTCCACCACGGCCGGGCGCACGCCGGAATGCCCGCGCGCCAGGCTGAGCGCCTTGGTGGCCAGCACCAGCCGCACCACCGGCGCCGGCAGCGGCTCGCCGGTGCCGACGGCGTGCGAGCGCACCAGGTTGCGCTGCAGCTCGGCCAGGCGCCCGGGCGGGATCACCGTCTGCGCCAGCTTGCCGAAGCCGGTGTTGATGCCGTAGACCACATCGCCATGCGCCACGATGGCCTGCACCGCCTGCTCGGCAGCCAGCAGGGCCGGCCGCGCGGCAGGATCGAGCGCCAGCCGCACGCCGCCGCCGTGGACGTGGCGCAGCCAGGCAAGGTCGGCATGGGCGGGTTGAAGCAACAGGGAGTCGGTCATGGCGGGGAAACGGGCACCTGTCTAGACAGGTCGAGGGTGGATTGAACGCCTGATGGGGGTGGATGTCAACCTGCCGGTGCAGGCTTTAGTCGGTGTTCGGCTTGCCGCGCGGTGTGAAGCGGCTGCCGAGCCTGTAGCGCGCCCCCGGGTGCAGGCAGCGCACCCAGGTCACGGGTGTGCCCTGGTGCCAGGTGCGGCGCGTGAGCAGCAGGCACGGGTCGTCGGCCGCCATCGCCAGCAGGCGCGCCTGCTCGGACGTGGGACGCACGGCATCGACCACGTGCTCGATTTCGTCGAAGGCCACGTGGCGCACCAGGTATTCGGAAGGCGTGAGCACGCCGAAGTCCTGTTTCAGGAACTGCGGCGCCGCCTTGGGGTTGACCCAGCGCTCTTCCAGCTGCACCGGCACGCCGTTCTCGTGATGTAGGCAGCGCGCGTGGAACACCGAGGCGCCGGCGCGCAGGCCAAGCGCATGCGCCACCTCGGGCTCGGCACGCTCGCGGCGCTGCACCAGCACGTCGCAGCGGTGCTCGTGGCCGCGTTCGCGGATCTCGCTGGCGATGCTGGCGATCTGCAGCAGCGTGGATTGCGGCCTGGGCTCGGCCACGAAGCTGCCGACGCCGGCCACGCGGGTAATGTGACCCTCGTTCTGCAGCTCGCGCAGCGCGCGACCCACGGTCATCCGCGCCACGCCGAAGCGTGCCACCAGCTCGCTCTCGGACGGCAGCCTGTGCCCGGGCGGCCAGGCGCCGGACTGGATCGGCGCCAGCAGGTGCTGGCGGATGCGCTGGTAGGGCGCCTGAGGGCTGACAGCGGCTCTGGCCATGCTCAGTGCGCGTCCGCCGCCATGGCTTCGGCGCGGATCTCCTCGGTCAGTCGCGCCTTGATCGCCATGAACTCGGGCGTGGTCTTGAGGGTGTAATGGCGCGGATGTTCGAACGGCACCGCGATCTCGCTCTTGATGCGGCCGGGCCGGGCGCTGAACACCGCCACCCGGTTGGCCATGAAGATGGCTTCGTCGATGTCGTGGGTGACGAACAGCACGGTCTTGCGGGCCTGCTCCCAGATGCCGAGCAGCAGCTCCTGCATCAGCACACGGGTCTGGTTGTCGAGCGCGCCGAAAGGCTCGTCCAGCAGCAATATTTTCGGGTCGTTGGCCAGCGCCCGCGCGATGGCGGTGCGCTGCTGCATGCCGCCGGAGAGCTGCTTGGGGTAGTGGTGCTCGAAGCCGCGCAGGCCAACCTTGGCGATGAAGAAGTCGCTGCGTTCCTTCTGCTCGGTTTCCGGCAGCCCGCGTTCGCGTGGACCGAAGCGGATGTTCTGCTCCACCGTCAGCCAGGGAAACAGCGTGTAGCTCTGGAACACGAAGCCGCGGTCGGCGCCCGGGCCGGTGACCGGCGCGCCATCCAGCAGCACCTGCCCGGTGGTGGGGAAGTCGAGCCCGGCCACGATGCGCAGCAGCGTGGACTTGCCGCAGCCCGAAGGCCCGAGGATGGTGACGAAATCGTTCTCGCGCACCTCGAAATCAACCGGCAGCAGGGCCTGGGTCGGCGGCTTGCCGCGCGCGCCCGCGAAGGTGCGGCTGACGCCCTGGATGCGAAGCTGCGTGGGGCTCATAGCGTGGCCCAGGCGAACAGCCGGCGGTTGAGCGCCTTGAAGGCGAAGTCGGACACCAGCCCGATCAGCCCGATGATGATGATGCCGAAGATGATCTGGCCGGTGTTGAGCAATGCCTGGCTGTCGACAATCATGTGGCCGATGCCGCTGGAGGCGCCAATCAGTTCGGCCACGATGATGTAGGTCCAGGCCCAGCCCAGCACCAGGCGCAGCGTCTCGGCGATCTGCGGCGCGGCGCCGGGGATCAGCACCCGCCGCACGATGCCGCGGCCGGTGGCACCCAGCGTGTAGGCAGCCTCCACCAGGTCCCTGCGGGCGCCGCCTACGGTGACGGCGACCATCAGCACGATCTGGAAGAAGGAGCCGATGAAGATCACCAGGATCTTCTGCATCTCGCCGATGCCGGCCCACAGGATCAGCAGCGGGATGAAGGCCGAAGCCGGCAGGTAGCGGCAGAAGCTGACGAAGGGCTCCAGGAACGCCTCCACCGGCTTCCATGCGCCCATGGCGATACCCATGGGCACGCCGATCACCGCCGCCAGCACGAAGCCACCGACCACGCGCCAGACCGTCATGCCCACGTCCTTGGCGAAGCCGAATTCGGTGAACAGCCTGATGCCTTCTTCGAGCATCGTGACCGGGCTGGCCAGGAAGGTGGGCGAGACGAAGCCGCCCAGCGTGAAGAAGGCCCAGACGGCGACGAACAGCACGAAGAAGCCGATGCCGAGCACGGCGCGTGCGGAAGGTGAAACGGGCTCGAGGGGACGCACGAGGACAATCCGGGGGTTGGTTGGAATGCAGGGGCGCCCATGCAGGGCGCCCGCACCATGAATGACCGCAGGCAGCCCGCCAGCGCACGCGGCGCGGGCGGGTCAGGATGTGCTGCTTACTTGATGAACTGCGTGTCCACCATGGCCGAGTAGTCGTCCGGCAGCTTGCGGATCACACCAGCCTCCAGCAGGATGGCCGCGGCCTGCTTCATGAAGTCCTGGATCTCGCCGGCGAAGAACTTCTGGTTGGCGGCGTGGTCCTGCCAGCGCAGGTAGGCGGACGACTTGGCGAAGGCCTCGCCGCTCTGCTTGACGGCGCTGCCCATGAGCTCGTTGGCCTTGGCCGGCTCGGCCTTGACCATCTCCAGGGCGTCGAAATAGCTCTTGGTCAGGGCCGCGGCGGCCTTGGGGTTGGCCTTGAGCCACTTGGGATCGCAGCCCACGGTGTCCATCACCATCGGGTAGTCCAGCGTGGTGGCCAGGATCTTGCCCGCCTGGGGGTTGGCACGCACGGTGGACAGGTAGGGCTCGTAGGTCATGGCGGCATCGTTCTGGCCGGCCACAAAGGCCTGCGCGGCCGGTTGAGGCTCCAGCGAGACGAGCTTGACGTCCTTCATGCTCATGCCATTCTTGCTCAGCATCCAGGCCAGACCGAAGTAGGGGGCGGTGCCGGGCGCACTCACGGCCACGGTCTTGCCTTTCAGGTCGGCAAAGCTCTTGACGTCGTTGCGCACCGCGATGCCATCGGCGCCATAGGACTTGTCCATCTGGAAGATCTGCGTGATGGGCACGCCGTTGGCGTTCCAGGCCACATGGGTCTCTACCGTGGTGGCGGCGCACTGGATCGAGCCGGAGGCCAGCGCCAGGTGCCGGTCCTTCTGCGGGATCATCTTCAGTTCAACGTCCAGGCCGTTCTTCTTGAAGATGCCGGCCTTGTCGGCCAGGGTGAGGGGAGCGAAGCCGGTCCAGCCGGACATGCCGAGGGCGATCTTGGTGTCCTGCGCCTGCGCCACACCAACCGCGCTGGCAGACAGGGCGAACACCGAAACGAGCTTGACGAGGGATTGGGCCACAGTGCCTCCTGAAAGAGCATGAAGAAAGAAACCGCCCGCGCCCGACACGCCGGTGGCGGCAGGGCGAAGGTGCAGATGATGACAGCATCGCGGGCCACTTGTCTAGACAGGAAAGCCCGGCGCAACTGACCGCCGGCTGACTTGCAAGATGCGGGCCAGCGTCGGCGGCCGGCCCTGGCTGCGTGAAGCGCTGTGCTGGTGCATCGCGCACAATGCCGGTGTGCATGTGCCGTCCGGCACATGGTGCCCTGGGTGCCAGCGTCTGCCGACGACCCGCCGCCTGCCTCCCCCGCCCGTGCCCGTGAACGCCCGCCTCGATTCCCCGCTCCCCACCGATCCCCAGACCATCCTGCAGGAAGTCTTCGGCTACGAAGCCTTCCGCGGCCAGCAGCAGCCTGTCGTCGAGCAGGTGATCGCCGGCGGCGACGCGCTGGTGCTGATGCCCACCGGCGGCGGCAAGAGCCTGTGCTACCAGATCCCGGCCATCGCGCGCCAGCGCGCCGGACGCGGGGTGACGCTGGTGGTGTCGCCGCTGATCGCGCTGATGCACGACCAGGTGGGGGCGCTACACGAGGCCGGCGTGCCGGCCGCCTTTCTCAATTCCACACTCGATTGGGAGCAGGCGGAGGAGATCGAGCGCCGGCTGCTGGCCGGCCAGCTGACGCTGCTGTACGCGGCGCCGGAGCGCGTGGCCACGCCGCGCTTTCTGGGCCTGCTGGACACGCTGCACGCGCATGGGGCATTGAGCCTGTTCGCCATCGACGAGGCGCATTGCGTGAGCCAGTGGGGCCACGACTTCCGGCCCGAGTACCGGCAGCTCACCGTGCTGCACGAGCGCTGGGCCGACGTGCCGCGCATCGCGCTCACCGCCACCGCCGACGCCACCACGCGCGCCGACATCGTGGAGCGCCTGCAGCTGCAGGACGCGGCACAGTTCGTCAGCAGTTTCGACCGGCCGAACATCCGCTACACGATCGTCGAGAAGAAGGAGCCGACGCGCCAGCTGCTGCAGTTCATCGAGCAGCAGCACGAGGGCGAGGCCGGCATCGTCTACTGCCAGTCGCGCAAGCGGGTGGAAGAGCTGGCCGCCACGCTGTGCGCGCACGGGCTCGACGCGCTGCCCTACCACGCCGGGCTCGACGCCGCCGTGCGCCAGCAGAACCAGGACCGCTTCCTGCGCGAGGACGGTGTGGTGATGGTGGCCACCATCGCCTTCGGCATGGGCATCGACAAGCCGGACGTGCGCTTCGTCGCCCACCTGGACATGCCCAAGAACATCGAGGGCTACTACCAGGAGACCGGCCGCGCCGGCCGTGACGGCGCGCCCGCCGACGCCTGGATGGCCTACGGCCTGCAGGACGTGGTGAACCAGCGCCGCATGATCGACGAAAGCCCGGCCGGCGAGGACTTCAAGCAGGTCATGCGCGGCAAGCTGGATGCCCTGCTGGCGCTGGCCGAAGCCACCGGCTGCCGGCGCGAGCGGCTGCTGGGCTACTTCGGCGAGGACATGGCGGGCATCGTCGATGCTCCTGATTCAGGAGCTGCCTGCGCCCGCCACGAGCCGTCTGCAGGCACTTTTGAACATGAATCCGCGGCCCAGCGCTACCGCCGGGGCTTCTGCGGCAACTGCGACAACTGCCTGCAGCCGCCCGAGGTCTGGGACGCCACCGACGCCGCGCGCAAGCTGCTCTCCACCATCTTCCGCGTGCAGCAGATGAGCGGCATCGGTTTCGGCGCCGGGCACCTGATGGACATCGTGCGCGGCAAGGCCACCGACAAGGTGGCGCAGTACGGGCACCAGCAGCTGTCCACCTTTGGCATCGGCGCCGACCTCAGCGAGGCGCAGCTGCGCAGCGTGCTGCGGCAGCTGATCGCCGTGGGCGCGGTGCAGGTGGACGCGCAGGCCTTCAACACCCTGAAGCTGCTCGAAGCCGCGCGGCCCATCCTCAAGGGCGAGCAAGCCGTGCGCCTGCGCGCGGCCAGCGCCCCTGGCCCCGCCACACGCAGCCGGCGCACGCGCAGTGCCGCGCCGCCGCCCGCCGTGGCCGAGCTCGACGCCGCGGGCCAGGTGCGCTTCGCCGCGCTCAAGGCCTGGCGCGCCGAGGTGGCGCGCGCCCACGACCTGCCGGCCTACGTGATCTTCCACGACGCCACGCTGGCGGCCATCGCCGCGCGTGCCCCGCAGACGCCCGCCGACCTGCAGGGCATCAGCGGCATCGGCGCCGCCAAGCTCGAGAAGTACGGCGACGAGGTGCTGCGCCTGGTGCGCGACAGCGCGGCCTGAAGCCCACCCCCCCGATTCGGGCGGGTGCGGCACGTTGCCCAAAACACACATCGGAGGTATGGCAGCCCCGCCCGGGGCCAAGAACCCTGCCCGGGCGTGAAAACCCACACACCCGGTGCGGACATACCTCCCCCACAATGCCGATGGGCCTCCGATGCCCGCCAGGGAGAACCATGAAAAAAACCAGCCTGCCCATCCGTCGGTCGAACCGCCTGCCCACCCTGCCCCAGGTGCGCAAGTCGCGCATGCCCTGGGCGCTGGCCGGCCTGGGCGCCGTTGCCCTGAGCGGTTGCCTGGCCTACCTGAGCGCCACGGCGCCCCGTTACGCGGCGGCCCACAGCCTGCCGGACCCGATGATGCTGGTGCCGGGGCTGCTGCTGCTGGCGGTGGCATTCGCCATGCGTGCCTGGCCAGCCAGCGTCAAGGCGCCCGCCAGCGCCAACATCCAGCCGGCCGTGATGAACTGGGCCCGACTGTCGCAGCTGGCCACCCGCTTCTTCGACGAACGCGGCCTGGTCAGCATGGCGCCCAGCCAACCGTGGATGGAAGGGGAAGACCTCACGCTGCGCAAGAGCGGTCGCTCCTACCTGGTCCACGCCAGCCTGTGGCAGTCGGTGAGGGTGGACGCGCCGGCGGTGCGCCTGCTGGCCCGCGAGGTCGAGCGCCGCAACGGCGCTGGCGGCATCCTGCTGTGCGCCAGCGATGCCTTTACCCCCGCGGCACACCAGCTGGCACGGCAGCACGGCGTGCTGTTGCTCGACCCGTCGCAGTTGCATGCCAAACCCCGCGCCGATGCACCGCCCGTCAAGGCCCCTTCGCCGTCTGCCCAGCGCGAGCCGGCCCCGCGCCCCTCTGAATTCGCCCGGCACGTGCCGGCCAAGGTGCCGGTGCTGCGCCCGGACCGCGAGGTGCGCGTGCTGCGTGGCTTTCAGCCCACCGAACCCCTGGCCAAGGAGGAAATCAACCCCTTCTGCCCCACCGTGCCGCCCATGCTGACGCCCCGCGAAGCCCTGATGCTGGACGACTACGCCAGGCCGGCGCGGCGCGATTTCCTGCCCACCGAACCCATGGCCGACGCCGACCGCGCCCAGCTGGCGCAAGGCGCGGCACTGGCCAACCGCATCCCCACCCTGCGGCCCGACGACGCCCTGCAGCTGCGCCGCGACTTCCTGCCGACCGAGCCCCTGGCCTCCCGGCGCGTGGGCGCCGGCCAGGCCATCGCGGCCTGATCGACCACCTGCCCGCCGGTGCGGGCGAAAGGCGCGCCACCGGCCTGAACGCCGGATCAGTGCGTGGTGTCGACCACCTGGATCACCGACATCATGCCCTTGTCCTCGTGCTCGAGGATGTGGCAGTGGTAGACGAAGCGGCCCACCTGCTCCGGCCGGTCGAAGCGGATGCGCAGCTTGATCCAGCCGCCCGGATCGATCGGGTAGGTGTCGTGGAACGCCCCTTCCTTGGTCGGCGGCAGGGCCGCCACGTCCGGCGCCGCGCCGCGGCTGGTGGCCAGCACCTCGAACTTCGACTGGTGCACGTGGAAGTTGTGCAGCTCGCCCGACTGGTTGGCGATCACCCAGGATTCAGCGTAGTCGTGGGTGCCGATGGGCGCGCCCACGCACATGTCCACCCGGTCGTGCGCGAACTCGCGGTAAGGCTGGGTCGGCACCACGTCGCCGGGCGCGCCGCTCCAGGTGCGCGGCCCCTCCGTGACCATGCCGAACACCTCGGGCGCGGTGGCCGGGTCGCAGCCGCCCGCCGTGCCGTTGATGCAGGCCCCGTTCTTCAGCGCGATGAGGCGGTACTGCCCGGCGGCGGCATCGAGCGTGGTGGGCGTGCTGCCATCGTCGCAGGCCGGCGCGGTGGCCGCCGCCGCGCCGCGCACGAGCGCTGAGGCAGGTGCCGGGGGCGCCGTCGTGTCGGGGCGCGTGGCGGCGATGTTGAGCACCTCGTCGGCAAAATCGCCGGCACCGGTGGCCACCTGGAGCGTGGCCAGATCCATGGGCGGCCAGGTGTCGGCATCGGGCTGCGCGAGCCCCTTCTGCTCCAGCACCAGGTGCAGCGGGCCGCTGCTGCACAGCTGCGCCGCGCCGTGTGCCGCCAGGTCCTTGCACAGGGTGGCGGCCGACACGTACAGCTCGGCACGCGAAGCCGGCATCATCAGCACCTGGCGGCTGGTGGCCGGCCGCTGGGTGGCGGTGGACTTGGCCACGCCGTCCACCGCCATCACCTGGAACGGCAGATAGAGCGGCGTGCCGCCCTGGCGGTCCGCCCGCAACCGCAGGATGTGGGTGACGTTGGCGCTCACGTTGGCAATGCGCAGCACGGCGCCCCGGCCGGCGCCCAGGTCGATGCGCGGCAGGTGCTGGCCGTTGACGGTGAACAGCCAGCGCCGGCTGCCATCGGTGGCGTCGCAGAAGCCCTGCGAAGGCGCCGTGGTCGAGCCGTCGCACAGCCCGGGGTCGAAGATCGGGTTGTAGCTCCAGCGCCCGGGAGTCGTGCCGCGCGCGAGCTGCAGATCCTTCAGCATCAGGTGGTGCAAATCGGTGCGGGCGCGGGCCTGCGCTTCGCGCTGGCGCGTCACCGCCGAGCCGCAGTGCCCGGGGCTGGCGGGATCGAGGCTGCAGGTGAGGTAGGCGTAGTCCCAGATGTCGCCGACGGTGATCAACCCGCTCATGCCGCCGCCCACCTGCGCGCCGGAGACCGAGTGCACGTGCGGGTGGTACCAGTACAGGCCCGAGGGGTGATCCGCCGGCACGGCGATGTCGTACTGCGCCTGGCCCTGCTCGGTCGGCAGCATGGCCATGTGGCCGGCGTGGCCCGATGCCATCGTGCCGGTGCAGCCCGCCGCCTGCGACTCGACGATGACGAAGGCGAAGTCGCCATAGCGGCCCTGCGCGTTCTTCGTGTGGGGCGAAACGATCAGACCGTGGGTGTGGATGTTGGTCTCGTCGGGTGGCGCGCGGCCCTCGCCGGCCGACAGCCCGCAGGTCAGGCGGTTCTTGAGCGTCAGCCGCACGTGCTGGCCGGCCCGCACGCGCCACAGCGCCGGCAGCAGCCCCGGCGTCTGCGGGCTGGCGCCGTACAGGTACAGCCCGTCGATCCGGCCGATGCCAGGCACGGTGGCCGAGCCGTTGCTGGCCGTCAGCGTGACGCTCACGCTGGGCCCGGCGGACGCTCGCACGGGCGGCTCGCGCAGCGGCTCCTGGCTGGCCTGAACCCCGAACATCACGTGCATCACCAAAAAAGTGATTGCACGCTTGCCTGCAGATCTAGACAGATGGCGCATGGCGGTCCTCCTCGAATGCCACGCTCGCGATCGTGCGCCGCGACGCGGGCATGGGAATCGCCTGCCAGGGGTACGAACCACCGCGCCGCACCCGATGCGCGCAGCACGCCTTCGCACACGACGTCAGCGGCCAAAATGGATAAAATGGCCTTTCTGGTACCAGACAAGGAACCAACCATGGCCGTGCCGATGTCCGCCGCAACCCTTTCCACCCAGAGCCTGTCCGAGTTGGCGCGCGCGCCGGCGTCCGACGTCAAGAAGCTCGGCTGGCGCGGCGTGATGCGCACCGTGGGGCGCGAGGGCCGCCTGCTGGTGACCAACCACGACCAGCCCGAGGCGGTGATCCTCTCGCTGGATGCCTACCGCGACCTCGCCGCCGCCGCGCAGGCGGCCCAGGCGCAGCAGCAATCGGCGCTCGACAGCCTGCGCCAGCGCTTCGACGAGCGCCTGGCCGCGCTGGAAGGCGCCGATGCCGCCACCCAGCTGCGCGACGTCTTCGGCCAGCCCCCCGCCTTGCAGGGCCAGGTGCGCGCCGGCGCCGGCCACTGATACCGACTTGCCTTCAAAAATATCAAACCGTTCACGCTGAGCCTGCCTGCGCGCCGCGTGAGGCGCAGGCAAGCCTGTCCTGAGCATGTCGAAGGGCTCAGCCCGAACGGTTCTTGCAGAATGAACGCGATTCGGCATGAGGCATCCGGCTGCGTCCGGCGACCGGGCGGTGCCGTGAGCAACCGCATCCAGGACTATTTTTTCAATAGCTGCCTGCGCCCGCCACCAAAGGGCTGTAGCCCTGTTTGATTCATATTTCCTGAACCATGAAGCCGAGGCCGGTGATCTACGTGCTGGCCGGCGTCAACGGCGCCGGCAAGAGCTCGGTGGGCGGCCACCTGCTCACGCGCGCCGGGCTGGCCTGGTTCAACCCCGATGCGTTCGCGCGCGAGCTGCGCGCCGCCGCCGGCGGCAGCGTTGAAAAAGCCAACGGCGCCGCCTGGCGCGAGGGCATGCGCCGGCTCGACGCCGCGCTGGCCGGTGGCGGCAGCTACGCGTTCGAGACCACGCTGGGCGGCCGCAGCGTGCCCGCTCGGCTGGCGCAGGCCGCGCGCACGCACGACGTGCTGATGTGGTTCTGCGGCCTGGCCACGCCCGAGCTGCACCTGGCCCGCGTGCAGGCCCGCGTGGCCGTCGGCGGCCACGACATCCCGGAAGCCAAGATCCGCGAGCGCTGGCAGGCCTCCATCGCCAACCTGATCGCCCTGCTGCCGCACTTGGCCGAGGCGCGCCTGTTCGACAACAGCGCCAGCGTCGCCCTTGGCGAGCCCGTGCCCGACCCGCTGCCCGTGGCCCATTTCCGCCACGGTGAACTCGTCTGGCCCACGGCCGACAACCTGGCCCAGCTGCGCCGCACCCCCGACTGGGCCAAGCCCGTGCTCGCCGCCGCGCTGCGCTGAGGTCTGCGGCCGGCATCGCCCATTGCTATCGTTTCAGAAGCTGCCTGCGCCCGCCAGACAAGGGCTGGAGGCATAAAAGACTTGAAATTCGAGTCTTGCCATTACCGGGTTCCAAGGGTGAAGAAACTTGACCCCGATGGCCGCGGAGCAGGCCATGCCAGCGACCGCCGTGGCCGGGCTTGTACCGGCCACTGGCGGTGTCCCCCCTCACGAAGTAAGAGGGGGGAAGGCGCGTCAGCGACTCAGGGGGGTGCGCCGAACTATGGCGCAAACCCGATCGACCGCTGCTCCCGCACCTCCGGCTTGATGCGGTGCTCGGCTTCGAGCTGCTCGAGGAATTCCTCCACCAAGAAC
>Ga0209607_1000115_pt1 | contig 66534 bp, 58 predicted proteins | sample AD_UKC117_MetaG_FD_184413 | JGI IMG/M metagenome (GOLD analysis project Ga0209607, IMG submission 184413) | Active sludge microbial communities of municipal wastewater-treating anaerobic digesters from Hong Kong - AD_UKC117_MetaG (SPAdes)... | ecosystem: Engineered > Bioreactor > Anaerobic >... | reverse complement strand
AACTTGTTCTGCTTGGCCAGGGCCGCGCCCATCTCCCCGAGGCTCGAGGCGGAGGTGCGGGCCAACAGGTGCAGGGCGGACAGGTTCTCGGTCGAGGCGCCGACCTTCTGACCCAGCTTCTGGATCTGATCCGCGGCGTTGACCGAGGACTGGATCCACTGCTGGAACTGGCGCACTCCGAGGGCGACACCGAGGCCGGTCAGGAGCGAGGACGTCGAGCCCAGAACGCGGTTCAGGCCGGAGAAGCCGCGCGTCTGCTGCGCCGAGGCCTTCTGGCCTTCGGCCTGGACCTTCTTGAGGGCGGCCACGACCTCGGCGACGCCTTCGGCCGTGAGCCGGACTCGCACATCAGGTGTGGCCATCGGTGGACCTTCCTCTCAGGATGTCGGGCACGGCCGGAGGCCGCGGCCGCGATCCCTTAGCGCTGTGAGGAGCCAGGACGCACCAGCAGAGGAACCTGTGGCGGTAGTCCTGCAGCGCCTGCTCTCTCATCAACCGGCGGTAGGAGGCGAGGGCGACGCGGAGCGGCCAGCGGACGATCCGCTCGGCGCGGTCGTGGTCGCCCGCGGCGAGCTCCCGGACGAGTTCGGTCCAGGGTCCGTACCGGCCGGGTGCGCCGGGCTTTCCTTGGGGTTCGGGATCGCCTCGGCGGAGGACGTCGTCGAAGTCCACAAAGAGACGATCCCGCTCTCGAAAAAAGAGACCAGCAGCGACAGGACCAGGCCGCGCACCGCCGCCTTGTCCTTGGGGTCGCGCAGCTGCCCGAGAAACCGCGCCGTCGCCTGACCTAATTCGGATGTCCAGACCTCCCCGGGGTCCCGGTCCTGGGGTGCGATGTCCTCCGGGATCAGGAGGCACCCGAGGAGGTCCAGGATCGCGCCGCTCTCGATCGTGACCTCCAGCAGCCGGCGGGCGAAGACCTCGGGGCTTTCGCCGGGCTGCATGACCACCTCGTCGATCCGGGCCCGCTTGACCAGTGCCAGGAACCGGAAGTCCTGCTCGACGGTGGACTCGCGCAGCGGCAGGAACGTGCGACCGCCGATCGTGTGCTTGTCGCTCATCACGCGATCCTGATCAGCCGGTAGTGCGGCTCGTTGGGGTGGTTGGAGGCGTCGGACTCGATGTCCCCGGCCAGGGTGAAGCTCGCGTACTCGTCGGAGATGAATCCGATGGCGCCGTCGGCGCGGATCGAGGCCCGCCAGATCTCGCACTCGTATTTGGGGCCACGGGCAGGATCGGCGATGAAGCGGATGTATCCCTTCACCGAGGTCTGGTTCATGCCGCGGACGGTCGGCAGGTCGATGGTGCCGTAGGTGTAGTCCACCTCGATGTCGGTGCCGTCGGTGATCGCGCCGCCCTCGACGATGTAGATGCGACCGGTCACGGCATCGACCTTGTAGTCGTCGTCCTGGACGTAGGTCGGCGTGCCGCCGGTGCCTGTGACGGTGACCAGGCTCACCTGGCGCATCGACAGCGGGTAGTACCGGCCCTGCAGGACGCCCGCGATCTCCTCGGCGGTGACGGTCGAGCCGGTCTGGGCCAGAGTCGCCGTGTCGCCGAACATGGCCATGGCGAGGTTCTCCTTGGAGAACTCGTCGCCCACGATGCGGATCGCCAGCGTCGTGCGCAGCACGTCCGAGGCGATCAGGTCGGCCGACTTGTCGGCGCTCGAGTACTTCTTGATATCCTCGCTGGTGGGCGTGATCTCGAACGTGGGGCAGTTGCCCAGGAACAGCTCGCCCGTCCTCGCGCCGTTGGCATCGAAGCGGTCGAAGTAGATCTTGCCCCTGCCGAGCAAGATGTTGTTGCCGTTGACGACCTCGGGCATGGCTTCCTTCCTCTCAGGTCAGGTTCTCCGCGTCATCGGCGCGGGACTGGTACTCGATCCGGAACGTCTGCGAGGCCCGGCAGAACGACGTCTCTGCCTGCTCGTACTCGAACTTCGTGCCGAGCTCGTCGGCAGGGCCGTTCGCGAGGCCACCGAAGCTGCCGGCCGCAGCCAGCGCGGCCGTGGCCCAGGCCAGGATTGGATCGGCCGCCTTGTCGGGTTCCTCGCCCGTTCCGGCCTTGGTCAGGACTTCGACGCTCAGCAGTACCGACCGCCGCACGATGGGCCCGCGGCTGGCTGTGCCGGTCTTGGCGTCCCGCATCGCCTCGACCGTCTCCACGCCTTGGTAGACCGTCAGCGCGGGCAGCTGGTCGGCGCTGGGCGAGTCCAGTCGCGTCCGCACCGGGTCGGGGACTCCCGCGGGAGCGTCCGTGGCCAACACCAGGACGGCGGCCGAGACGATCTGCTCGCGAATCGTACTCATGGCGTCCTCAGCGCGACGCGGACCATGGCCCCGTCCCCGTAGGGCAGGACCTTTAGAACGGTGTAGGCCGTCCCGCCTACCGTGATCGCGGCTCCGGACCCGAGGCCCGGCAGCACCCCGCTCTGGACGTGGACGATCTCATCGGCGGCGACGACCGCGGGCATCTCGCCGCCGAGGATCTCGACGGCCTCGCGGTCGAGCAGCCCGAAGACGGTGGCATCGCCGAGGGTGACCTCGACCACGCCACCGGCTTCCGCCAGATCCGCGAGCATCGCGGGGATGTCCAAGCCGCCGAAGACCATGGCTCAGCCCGCCTTCGTGATCCCGACGAACTCCACGCCGAAGTCGAACGACGGCGTGGTGCCGGCGATCGTGCCGATCACGCGCAGGTAGCGCTTCAGGTCCGAGACGTTCAGCTTCATGACCTTCACGCCGGCGGTCTCGGCCGCGTCCGTGACCTGGGAGAACGTGCCGCTGGTGACGTCCTCGTAGGTCGAGTCGTCGTCCGAGTGCTGGAGCTTCACGTCCAGGGTGGGGCTGGTGCCGGTTCCGGCCGAGGCGTTCAGCAGCACCAGGGCCACGCCCTCGTACTCGAGCACGTCGATGCCGGTCCCGGTCAGGGTCGAGGTCCTGCTGGCCGCCGGGGCCAGTTCCACGCCCGTAGCCTGGGCCAGGGCGTTCAGTAGGTGGGTCATGCGGTTACCTCCCGCCGGCCCGCGGCCGGCCTTTGCGCCTGCTTGGCGCTGGGGAATCCGGGTCCCGATCCTCGGAAACCGGGTCTCCGTGACTGATGGCGGCGGGCCCGGAAGCCTTGTGAGCCTCCGGACCCGCCTCGGGCGCGGACGGGACGATGCGGGCGTAGCCCATCCGGACCTTCTTGCGAGCCTCCGCGATCGACAGGTCCTTCGGAGCCACCAGGATCTGGCCGGGGATGACGTCGTTGCCTTCGCCTCCCAGGCAGTGACCGGTGGTGACCTCGATGGTGAGCGTGCCTTGCTCCGTCATGCGCTTCATCCCTTCGTGCCCGGCTACGACAGGGTCGCGCCGGTCCCCTTGACGAACGACTCGCCGCGACGGACGGCGGTGTCGGCCATCGAGTAGCTGGTGATCAGGATCTGGCCGCGGGCAGCCTTGGTGACGACGTCGACCACGATCTCGAGGTCGTTGCCCCACATGCCCACCAGCAGGTCGTTCCAGTTTCCGAAGACCAGTCCGTGCTCGTTGCTGCCGGCACCCAGGGTCTTGGAGATCTGGTTCGTGGTGCGGGCGGGGTAGCCGCCGAGCTCGCCCTCGCGGTAGGTGCCCGACCACAGGAAGACCGGGTAGCCGCTGACCAGGGGGGTGCGCTTGAGCACGCCGGCCATCAGCGGGGTGGTCATCCAGGACAGGGCCCCGAGGTCGGCGTTCTTGTCCGCGACCAGGGCGGGCATCGTGGTGATGTCCGTCAGGTCGGGTACGCCGCCCACCGCGTGGGACTGGACGTCGGCCGCGCCGTAGATGCCCACGGGCTGCTTGTCCGTGCCCTTGCCGTGCAGCGCGCCGAGATCCAAGGCCAGGCCGTGGCCGGTCGCCAGGTCGCTGCGGATGTCCGCCTCGACGTCGATCGAGGACATCACCAGCAGCTGCCGGGGGATCTGCACTTGGCCGATCAGGGTCTTGGGCGAGAGGGACACGTAGCCGTACGAGGGCTCGGACTGGGGAGCGTCGGCCGGCGGGTTCTCCTCCATCCAGGTCACCGTGGGCGCGCCGGTCTTCTTGTTGAAGTACACGACGCCCTGCAGGCCGGGATAGAGACGCGCGCCCGAGACCAACACCAGGGCCCGGTTGCGCAGCAGGTCGATCATGTCGGGCATGATCTGCTGGCCGACCAGGGTCGCGCCGCCGCTCTGCTGGGTGGTGCCCAGCACGCGCTGCTGGTCGTCGTCGCTCAGACGCCACGGCACCAGCACGCCGCCGTGGTCCGCGCCGGTGCGGTGCTTGGACAGCTCCTCGTGGACCTCGGCCTCGAGGCCGTCGTACCGGCTGCGCTTGCCGTCCATCAGCTCGGCCTGCAGGCGGATCGCGCGGTGGATGGAGTAGCGCTTCTTGTCCCGGGCCGGCATCTCGGCCAGGGCCTCGGCCGAGGGCTGGGCGGGCCCCTGGGTGCGGAAGGCTCCCAGGATCTCGCGCGAGACCTGGTCCGGGGTCAGGCCCTTCCTGATCCAGCCGGCGGCCTTGTCGGTCACGCCGTGGGCCTGGGCCATCTCCATGATCTCGGCCGCTTCCGCGCCGCGATCCCGGGTCTCCGTCACCTTGGGTGCCGGCGCAGGCGCCGCCGGCGCTTCTCGGGTCTCGGTGCCCGAGGCGGGCCGTTCGACCGCGGCGGGCGGGGTTCCTGCTTCGACACTCATGGTTCGTTCTCCTTCGGTAGCGGGCTCTTCGATCGTGAATTCGACCAGATCGACCTCGGGAGCGCCGCGTGTGCGCCCGAAGCCGACCTCGTGGTCGGCGGGAATGGGTTCGGTGGAGACCTCGTAGGGCATCCAGCGGCAGCGGTAGGTCGCGAGGCCCGACTTCTTGTCCTTCGAGACCATCTCCATCGAGAGGACCTGGTAGCCAACCGAGACGGTCTTGATGTGCCCCTCGCGGAGCATCGTCTCCTGCTCCTGGCCCAGCGGGATCGAGGAAAAGCTGGCCATACCGCGCAGGCGGCCGCGCTTCTCGTCGAGCTCGATGTCGTTCACCGAGCCGAAGTGCAAAAGGCGCTGGTGGGACTTGATCAGAGGCAGGCCGTTCTTGGCCCGGCTGAGGTCGACGTCGCGGGCCTCGTGAGACAGGACCTCATCGTACTCCTCCCAGGTGTCCCAGGAGTAGCGGCGGACGGGGGCCTCGCTGGAGAAGGACACGGGATAAAGGCGGATCTGGCCCTCGCCGCCGTCGGCGCGGGCTTCGACCTCGACTTCGAAGTCCCGGTACTGGATGCGCGGCACCTTCACGGTTCGCGTCTTGATGGCAGTCGGTGTGTCCATGCACCCAGTAGTGATGCATCCGCGAAAGGCCGACCAATCTAAATGTCATTTAGATTGGTCGGCTCATGAGCGCGGTGTCACCGTGGGCGCATGGCACAGGAACTTGCATACCTCCCCGATCAGTTCGCGGCTGGGACAACCGTCTGCTACCGCAGGCGGCTGACGGATTACCCGGCATCCGCCGGATGGACGCTCCGGGTCCACTTGGCCGGCGCGAGCGTGCTCGCCAAGACGGCCGTCGCCGACGGCGACGACTTCCTCGTCACCATCGAGGCCTCCGACACCGAGGGCGACTTCGCTGCCGGGCTATACAAATGGGTCGAGCGGGTCTCGAATGCGGGCGGCGAGGTCTACGAGGTGGGCCGCGGCTCCGTCACGATCCTGCCCAACCTGGCCGAGGCCTCCGAGGGCAGCGAGCAGGAGTGGATCGAACGGGCGATCGCCATGTTGCGGGCTCACATCGAGGGCCGGCTGCCGGCGGGGATGGAGAGCTACCAGATCGCCGGGCGCGTCGTGGCGAAGATGCCGATCCGGGAGGCGGTCAGCCTCCTGTCCAGCCTCGAGTCCCGCCTGGCGGGTCTGCAGAAGCCGGGATTCGTCACCCGGCCCGTACTCGTTTCGTTCACCAAGACCGGGTTCGAGAAATGAGGCGGCCTCTGCACAAGCGCCTCGGGCGCGCGGTCCGTCTCGCCTGGCGTGAACTCCGTGGCCAGCGTGGCGTGTTCGACGGAGCGGGAGTCCACCGGTTGCTGCTGGACTGGATCGCCCAGACGCGCTCCGCGGACGAGGAGGTCCGCGGTGACATCCGTATGCTGCGGGCCCGCGCCCGGGAACTCGGCCGCAACAACAGCTACGTCAAACGCTACTTCCGCCTGCTGGTGACCAACGTCATCGGGCCGATGGGCATCAAGCTCCAGGCCCAGGTCAGGGCCGGGGACCAACCCGATACCAAGTCCAACGCCGCCATCGAAGAGGCGTGGAACGCCTGGGCCAATGCCCCGGTGACGGTCGACGGCCGCCTCACCCTGCGCCGGTTCGAGAAGGTACTCCTTAAGACCGTGGCCTGCGACGGCGAGGCCTTCGTCCGTCTGTGGCGGGGGTTCGAGGGCAACGCCCATGGTCTGGCCCTGCAGGCGATCGACGCCGACCTGATCGACGAGACCCTCAACCGCTCCCGTCGCGGAACGCAGAACGAGATCCGCATGGGCGTGGAGATCGACGCCATCGGGCGGCCGGTCGGATTCTGGGTGTGGGACTCGGTCGGCACGGACCTGTTGCGCGAGCGGTACTTCGTACCGGCCGCGGAGATGCTCCATCTCTACGATCCCGAGCGCGTGAATCAGACCCGGGGCGTGACCTGGGTCCATTCGGTCATGGTGCCGGCGCACATGCTGAACGCCTACGAGGAGTCGGAGGCCGTCGCTGCACGGATCGGCGCCTCGAAGATGGGGCTGTTCGAGAAACGCGCCGACTCCCTGGCCGGCGACCTGGCCAGCGATCCCCGGCCCGCCACCATGGAGGCCAACCCGGGGACGTTCGAGATCGTCCCCGATGGCTACGAGTTCAAGGCCTGGGAGCCGGATCACCCCACGGCGCAGTTCCCCGCGTTCATCAAGCAGATGCTTCGCAAGATCGCCTCGGGGTTCAGCGTCTTCTACAACGTGCTCGCCAACGACGCCGAGGGCGTCAGCTACTCCACCATGCGCAGCTTTGCGCTCGTGGAGCGCGACGACTGGCGCTCCATCCAGCAGGACTTCATCGACATGTGGCGCAGGCCACTGTACGCGGCCTGGCTCGGCATGGCGCTGCTCACGGGCACGTTGAAACTCCCCTCCCGCGATCCATCCCGCTACATGTCCGTCCGCCATCGTCCCCGCGGTTGGCAGTGGATCGACCCCGAGAAGGAAGCCAAGGCCGCTGTGCTTTCGATCCAGAACGGCCTGGGGACCAGGACCGGGTACCTCGCCGAGAAGGGCGAGGACATCGAGGACGTCTTCGCTGAACTGGCACGGGAGCAGGCGCTGGCCAAGGAGTACGGACTCTCGATCTCCGGGGAGCCGGTGGCGGCAGACGAGCCCGCGGAAGAGCAGCCCAAGGATTCCGAGGAACCGGAGAAAGAGAAGGACGAGGACCAGGTCGAAGTTGAGGACGGGGTGAATGCGTAGGGAGCGAGTTGGCGAAGCTCCGCAACCTGATAGGTGCCCCGGACGAGGGGCGGAACGGAGAGGTTGGAACGTGAGAACGAAGATCATCTGCTTGGTGCTGCTGATCGCGGCCGTGGCGTGGCTTCCACTGCTGGGATTGGCCGCACAGGACGGTGCGGTCGCCGAAGCCACCGGCTGGGTACCCTTCTACGGCACCGGCCCGGTGGGGTCGAAGAAGGCGCACATCCTCGACATGTACGCGTTGCCCGACCTGGGGACGGTCACCATGTCGTTCTGGGTCTACGACGACGCGGCGCATACCTGGTCACGGCTCAAGCCGAAAGCAGCCCTCGGAGACTCGGTCTTCACCCTGAGAGAAGGGCTACCCGTGCGCTTCATCTTCCAGCCGAACGCTCCCGACGCTGTCTTCCTCTCGGGTGATGGGCGCGCGGACATGATGTGGGAGTAGGCGGTCATGAGGACGTGGATTCTCATGGCGGTCATCCTCTGCTTGGTCGCGGTAGCTGTGCCCACGACGGTGTCGGCTCAGTACGGCGGTGCGGTGCACAACGGTGGCTGGGCCAACGGGACGGGTGTGATTCTGCCGCCGCGCTTGGCAACGATTGCGCCGGACCCGGTGCTCCTCGCCCTCTTGCCTCAGACGTCGTACACGGCGGGCGGCTCGAATGCCTTTGCCTACCTGTATCTGAATGCCCCGTTGTCCGAGGCCAGGGCGAGGATTCGGGTAGTCCGGCTCAGCGATTCGGTGGTCGTTGCGACAAGTGGTTGGACGGGCACGCTGGACAATCGAGTGACCATCGCCGGGTTGGTGGTCGGGACGACCTACCGGGTTGAGGTGGAACTCCAGGCACTGACTCCGGCGTGGCTGAGCGTGTCGTGGACGTCATTGGTCGTTTCGTATGTCCAGCCGGGCAAGAATGATCCCCCCTTCGACTACGACTTGCAGGGATGAGAGGCCGCCGATGGAACTGACACTCGAGGTAGCACGCAGCTTGGGGCTTGGTGGGCTCGGACTCATGGCGACAATGCTGGCCGTGAAGCTGGCCATCCAGACCGTCGACCTCGCACGAAACCAGCTGTGGCGACGCAATGGCAGCAACGGGACGAAGGTCGCCTTCGAGGAACTCAAGGTTGTCTGCCCGCTGGCCCCGGGACGCCACTCGCTGGACGACGTCCATGAGGTCCTGATCCAGATCCGCAGCGGGATGGAGCGGCTCAACGAGACCCAGAAGGAGATCGAGACGGACATGAAAGATCGCAGCCAGCGTCTTTGCGACATCCTCGGGGCGCTGCGCCTTGAGCTGGCCAGAAGGGAGGCCTGACGTGAACAGCAGAGAACTCTTCGATCGGGCGATCGAGGTCGTCCTCGAGCACGAGGGTGACACTTACACCGACAACCCCGCCGATCGGGGCGGGCCCACGAAGTTCGGGATCGGCCAGCGGTGGAACCCGGACCTGGACGTGGCGAGCCTCACTCGTGCTCAGGCCATCGATGTCTACTGGGAGCGCTACTGGCGCGGGCACCGGTACGAGTGCCTGCCCGAGGCGATCGCCATCAAGGTTTTCGATCTGGCCGTCAACCTCGGCAACAAGACGGCGGTGACGTGCCTCCAGCGCGCCTTGCAGGCCTGTGGGCTGCGGGTCGTGATCGACGGGGTTCTCGGCACCGAGACCTGCGGGGCTGCGGAGCAAGCCGACCAGAAGGCGTTGATGGCAGCCGTGAGATCCGAGGCTGCTGGCGAGTACAGGCTCCGCGTGGCCCGCAGCGCGGATCAGATCGTGTTCCAGGGTGGGTGGCTGAACCGGGCCTATGCCTAAGAGGTGAGCGCAATGGTTGGAGAGATCCTGGGCATCCTGGGGAAAATCGCCGGCGGAGTCGCTGATCACATCTTCCCGGACCCGGAGCAGGAACTGAAGCGGATCGAACTGCAGCAGGCGCTTCAGGCGGCCGTCCTGGAGCGGACTTCGGAGATCGAGAGGGCGGCCGCCGAGGTCGTCAAGGCCGAGGCGCAGGGCCAGAGCTGGCTCCAGCGGACCTGGCGGCCGATCACGATGCTGGTCTTCGTCGCGCTGATCGTGGCCCGCTGGCTGGGGTGGTCGGCGCCGAACCTGGGCGAGGCCGAGGTCCTGAAGCTATGGGACATCGTAGAGATCGGCCTCGGGGGGTACGTTATCGGGCGGTCGGCGGAGAAAGTCCTGCCTGGGATTGTGGCGTCCGTGAAGAAAAACTGACCCTCACGAAAATCTATGTAATTTGTTGTACAAGAACGAGTTGCGCCGCAATCGCCTCGCAATACCATGCGTGCGCAAGTCGAACACCATCTACATATACTTGACGACGATGTTCGAATTTCCTATCCTGGAGACACGAACCTGACGATAATGTTCGCAGGTTCAATAGCCAGCGGGATGAATTTCGGAGCGTCGCGTGGACGCTCAGCACCAGGAGGTGTAGCGATGGCCAAGACGCCCCCCAACCACGGCAAGGGTTGGAGCGAGCAGGACGTTCGTCAACTGAAGGATCTCGCGAAACAGAATACGCCGACGCGGGTGATGGGGCTCAAGTTGGGTCGGACTGAGGACGCCGTCCGGCAGAAAGCGGCCGAGAACGGGGTTTCTCTCAAGCCCACCAACCAGTCGCCCTACAACAGGCGGAAGAAGTAGCGATAGGGGTCCGGGGCGCGGGCCCCGCGAGACGAAACATGAAGCCGCGAGATAGACGCCTGCATCTCTGTTGGCGGTGTTTGGTGTTTCTGGGGGCCTCGGCGGATTGCGTCGAGGGGGCTGCCTCCAAACGAGTGCTGCAATACTCGCGGAAGGGAGGTGACTAGAATGGCGGTGACCCAAATCGAACTCGCTCGCAGGCTGAAGGCGGCTCGAGAGAACTGCGGCATGACCCAGAAGCAGGTGGCAGACGCTCTCGGCCTTACTCGTACTGCGATAGTTCAAGTCGAAGCCGGAAAGCGGTCTGTCAACAGTCTCGAACTAGACAAGATGGCACGCCTGTACGGCCGCGCGGTCTCCGAGTTCGTGAGCGAGAGCGCCTTTGAGGATGATCCGGTCTTGGCGCTCTTTCGATCGACCCCAGGAGTGGCTGAGGACTCGCTTCTGGGCGCCGAACTGCGGAAGTGTGCGAACCTGTGTCGGGAGGCGACCAGCCTCGAACAGCTTCTTGGGCGTTCTGGCGGCGGCGCTGCGATGGAGGTGAGCTACTCCCTCAAACCACCTTCCACGAAATGGGATGCGATTTGCCAAGGCCGTGCACTGGCCGAACAGGAGCGGAATCGACTCGGCCTGGGCAATTCGCCTGCCTGGGAGATCGCGGAGATCATCCGAAGCCAGGGCGTGCGAGTCGCGGAGTACTCGATGCCGGGCGACATCTCGGGGTTGTTCCTGCACAGCCGCGAGCTTGGTCTAATTATCGTCGTGAACCACAATCATCCCAGAAATCGACGCCTCTTTTCGTACGCTCACGAATACTGCCACGTTCTGGCGGACCGTCAGCGATCCGGCACCGTGAGCCGAACTGCGAATCGCGAAGATCTCGTCGAAATCAGAGCGAACGCGTTCGCCGCACACTTCCTGATGCCGGCTGCGGGTGTGAGCTCATTCATGCAGTCCATGGGAAAAGGAGAGGCGACCCGTCAGACGGTGGAAGTCTTCGACGATTCAGTTGTCTCTGAGCGCGCCGAACAGATCCTGGTGCAGAAGCGCATGCCGCCAGGAAGTCAGACTGTGCAGGTCCATGATGTCGTTCGCTTGGCCCACCACTATGGGGTGAGTTACGAGGCGGCGCTCTACCACCTGCTGAATCTCAAGCTCATCCAAAACGATAGGTTCGACGCCCTCATGAGGCAGCGAGAGGTGGGGGTGCAGATCGGGCGAGCGCTGCGGATCAAGCCCTGGGATGAAGACGCGCACTGGTCTCTTGCAGAGCAGATCCTGGCTTTGGGCCTCGAAGCCTTCAGGCGTGACGGCATTTCCCGGCACAAGCTGCTTGAGCTTGCCGAAGACGTCGGTGTCGCGAGAGTTGATCTCGAAGAGATTCTTGATGCCAATGGGGACGACGAGCCGGCCGCGGGCGTCGTCATGCCGGAGTAGTTGCCAGTGGAGAATGCCCAAGATGAGCGCATTATCGTTATTTCCGACACGGATGTCGTGATTAACTTCCTGCGTGTCCAGCGGCTGGACCTTCTGTGCAGCCAATCAACGTTCCGGGTCGTCGTCACGGAGCATCTACTGGGCTCATCCGGGATTCTCGGTGAACTCACTGATCGGGCGCAGGCTGCCGAGGCCGAGAAGGCAGTCGCAGCTGGTTTGATGCAAGCGATCGAGCTGACAGAACCGGCCGAATTGGCCCTCTTTGCGACCATGAACCAGTTCTTGGGTCGTGGAGAATCCGCAGCGATTGCGGTAGCTGTCAGCCGTGGATGGATGGTCGCAACCGATGACCGTTTGGCCCAAAGGGAATGCGAGCGCAGGCTCGGGCCCAACAGAACCTTGAGCACACCGAGCATTCTGCTCGATTGCATTCGAAACGGATTGTTGTCCGTCGCGGATGCCGACAACATCAAGGACCAGCTCGCCTCGCAACGCTTCACCATGAAGTTTGCGAGTTTCGCTGACCTGTTGGAAGAGCCTCCTGGACGCTAGGCGTTCCCCGTTCGCCTACTCCGACCGTCAATGGGTTGACAGCACTGCATCAATCGGCAACACTAGGCAACTCTACTGAACCCACGATATGACCAAGCGGGGCAATCCAGATGGATAACCTCATGACATTGGCCGAGGTAGCCGCGTACTTGCGTCTGAGCAAGGACACGGTTTACCGGATGGCGAGCGCAGGAAGGCTCCCAGCCTCGAAGGTCGGGAGCCAATGGCGTTTCCGACGCGACGATGTCGAGCAATGGCTCGAAACGAACAAAAATGTCCGGGGGGATGAACGCCGAGATGGATAACAACTCACTATCTGAAGGCGATACTGGCCCGACCACCAAACTCGAAGACCTCCAGCCCAATGCCTCGGTCCGTGGCATCCTGCCCGACTGCTTAGTGACGGTCGTCGGCGTCCAGTGGTTTGGCTCCGATGCCCTGGAACTAACCTACAAGGACCCCGCGGGCAAGGTCGCGAATCAACTCCTCTACCGGCACGACGAGCCACGACTCGAGGTTGTCGAGGCAGGCCGACCTTGGAGCTTCGACGGCGATGGCGCGCTCTTCCGCCTTGTCTCCGAGGCCCATCGTATTCGTCTGGCGCACCTCTTCGACCCAGTCCTGGCGGTCCACACATCGCTCGTCGATCCGCTACCTCACCAGATCACGGCTGTGTACGAGGCCATGCTGCCACGCCAGCCCGTGCGGTTCCTGCTGGCCGATGACCCGGGTGCCGGCAAGACCATCATGGCGGGTCTGCTGATCAAGGAGCTGATAGCCCGAGGCGACCTCAAGCGCTGCCTCATCGTGTGTCCAGGCAGTCTCGCTGAGCAATGGCAAGACGAGATGCACCGTCGGTTCCATCTGCCCTTCGAGATTCTCACCAATGACAAGTTCGAAGCCGCACGCACCGGCAACTGGTTTCTCGAAAACGACTTGGCAATCGCCCGCCTTGACAAGCTGTCCCGCAATGAGGACGTGCAGGAGAAGCTCAGCGCCCAGGACTGCCGCTACGATCTCGTCGTCTGCGACGAGGCGCACAAGATGTCGGCCACATTCTTCGGCGGCGAGGTCAAGTACACCAAGCGGTACCGGCTGGGACGAATGCTCTCGGGCCTGACGCGGCACTTCCTGCTGATGACCGCGACGCCGCACAACGGCAAAGAGGAAGACTTCCAGCTCTTCTTGGCTCTGCTCGACGGCGACCGCTTCGAGGGGAAGTTCCGGGACGGCGTGCATCAGGTCGAAGTTTCCGATCTGATGAGGCGCATGGTGAAGGAGAACCTGCTCAAGTTCGACGGGCGACCGCTGTTCCCGGAGCGTATCGCCTACACGGTCCCCTACAAGCTCTCCGACGCAGAAGCTCGGCTGTACAAGGATGTGACTGAATACGTCCGCGAGGAGTTCAACCGGGCCGAGGCACTCCAGAACGACAAGCGTGCCGGAACGGTTGGGTTCGCCCTCACGATCCTTCAGCGTCGTCTGGCCTCATCTCCCGAGGCGATCTACCAGTCCTTGCGGCGGCGACGCGAGCGGCTCGAAAAGCGGCTCCGGGAGCTCGAACTCATGCAGCGGGGCGAAGCCGTACCGGTCCCGACCATGACGGGGCCGACCTACGATCTCGAAGACCTGGAAGACCTCGACGAGGCCCCCGAGAACGAGGTCGAGGCCGCGGAGGAGGCGGTCCTCGACCAGGCCACTGCTGCCGCGACGGTGACGGAGCTGAAGATCGAGATCGGGACGCTGGCCAAGCTCGAGGCTTTGGCGGCCGACGTGCGGCGCAGCGGCCAGGATACGAAATGGCGGGAGCTGTCCCACCTCCTCGGTGAGATCTTCACGCCGACCGGACAGGCGGAGACGGTGGGACAACCCAACGTGCCGTACGGCGCGGGACCCATTCCTAAGCCCGTGCCTTCCCCGCGTCAGAAGCTCGTGATCTTCACCGAGCACCGCGACACGCTCAGCTACCTTGAGCGCCAGATCAGTTCGCTGCTGGGCCGGCCTCGCTCACTGGTCCTGATCCACGGTGGCATGGGCCGGGAGGAGAGGCGCAAGGCACAGGAGGGCTTCCTCCACGATCCCGAGGTCCAGGTGCTGCTGGCGACGGATGCGGCGGGGGAAGGGATCAACCTTCAACGCGCGCATCTGATGGTGAACTACGACCTGCCGTGGAACCCGAACCGACTGGAACAGCGGTTCGGGCGCATCCACCGCATCGGCCAGACGGAGGTTTGCCACCTCTGGAACCTGGTGGCAGAGGAGACTCGCGAGGGCGATGTCTACCGCAGACTGCTGGAGAAGCTGGAGGAAGCTCGGCAGGCGCTCGGTGGCCAGGTTTTCGATGTGCTCGGTAAGCTGCAATTCGACGGCCGGCCGCTGCGTGATCTGCTAATCGAGGCGATCCGCTATGGCGACCAGCCCGAAGTCCGGGCGCGCCTGACCAAGGCCGTCGAACACGGTGTGGATCGCCCGCACCTGCAGGGTTTGATCGAAGATCGGGCGCTCGCACATGATGCCATGGATTCGAGCCGCGTGGCTGACATTCGCGAAGAAATGGAGCGGGCCGAAGCGCGGCGCCTGCAGCCACACTATATCGAATCCTTCTTCCTGGAAGCGTTCAAACGCCTGGGCGGAACGATCCGTCAGCGCGAGCCGCGCCGCTTTGAGATCACCCACGTACCAGCTCCCGTGCGCAACCGCGACCGGCAGATCGGTACTGGTGATCCGGTGCTCGCCCGCTATGAGCGCATTGCTTTCGAGAAAGACCTGATTGCCCCGCAGGGCCAACCGCTGGCGGCGTTCGTTTGTCCGGGGCATCCGCTGCTCGATGCTGCTTTGGACCTGACCCTCGAACGCCACCGGGACCTGATGAAACGCGGCACCGTTCTGGTCGACGAGCGGGATTCCGGTACAAGCCCCAAAGTCCTGTTCACGCTCGAGCACGGCATTCAGGACGCGAGCATCCTGCCGTCTGGCGAACGTCGTTCGATCTCGCGACGCATGCTCTACGTCGAAATGGATGCAGAGGAACAGACCCGCCATCTGCAGTACGCCCCCTACCTCGACTATCGGCCTCTGGCAGAGGACGACCCCTCGGTGGCCGAATTGCTGGCCCGACCCGAGTGCGCCTGGATCTCAAGGGCGCTGGAGCAGAAGGCCCAGAGCCATGCCATTGCTCATGTGGTCCCCGAGCACATCGCGGAAGTTCGCGATCGACGATTGGCCTGGATCGAGAAAACTCGGGCTGCCGTCAAGGATCGGTTGACCAAGGAGATTACCTACTGGGACCACCGCGCCGAGCAGCTCAAGCTGCAGGAACAGGCCGGGAAGGCGGGCGCGCGACTCAATTCGCAGGAGGCACGCCGGCGTGCGGATGACCTGCAGACTCGGCTCGAGAAGCGCCTTGCAGAGCTGGACCGCGAAGCCCAAATCTCAGCTCTGCCGCCGGTCGTCCTCGGCGGCCTGGTGGTCGTCCCGATAGGGCTTATCGCGGCGATGACCGGGCGTCCTGCTCCTTCCGCCACGCGTCCAGTGGATACGCAGGTCTCGGCAGCCCGGGCCCGGGCCATCGTCATGGAAGTTGAGCGATCTCTCGGGTACGAGCCGACGGATCGGGAGTTCGAGAAGCTAGGCTACGACATCGAAAGCCGCATTCCCGGCACGGGCCGGTTGCGGTTCATCGAGGTCAAGGGGCGGGTTACTGGGGCGGATACCGTCACGGTGACCAAAAACGAGATTCTCTACAGCCTGAACAAACCCGACGACTTCATCCTGGCAATGGTGGAGTTCTTGGATGGGGAAACTCATCGAGTGCACTACCTGCGCCAGCCGTTCCAGCGCGAGCCGGATTTTGGGGTGACGAGCGTGAATTACAACTTTACCGACCTGCTGGGTCGGGCAGGAGAACCCGCATGACTCAGCGAAGGAAACTCATTGAAGTCGCCCTGCCCCTGGATGCGATCAACAAGGCGAGCGCAAAGGAAAAATCGATCCGTCACGGGCACCCCTCGACGCTGCATCCATGGTGGGCCCGCCGACCCCTAGCCGCGGCACGTGCCGTGATTTTCGCCCAGATGGTGGATGACCCTTCGGCGCACCCGGATCTGTTTCCCACCGAGCAGAAGCAGGAGAGGGAGCGACAGCGGCTGTTCAAGATCATCGAGGAACTCGTGAAGTGGGAGAACACCACCAACGAGAAGGTGCTGCAGGCCGCTCGCGACGAGATCTGGCAGAGCTGGCGCTACACCTGCGCCGAGAACGCCGACCATCCCCGGGCCTCCGAGCTGTTCAACCGCAATAAGCTGCCGGCCTTTCACGACCCGTTTGCCGGTGGCGGAGCCCTTCCCTTGGAAGCGCAGCGGCTTGGGCTGGAGAGCTACGCCAGCGATCTGAACCCGGTGGCGGTGCTGATCAACAAGGCGATGATCGAGATCCCTCCGCGATTCGCAGGACGCTCGCCGGTGAATCCCGAGTCGCGCGAGTCCGAGAACTTGATGGGGAAAGACTGGTCCGGCGCCAAGGGCCTGGCCGAGGACGTGCGGTGCTACGGCAAATGGATGCGAGACGAGGCAGAGAAACGCATCGGTCACCTGTACCCCCAGGTTGAGGTGACCGCTGAGATGGTTAGAGAGCGCCCAGACCTGAAGCCTTACGTTGGCCGCAAACTCACTGTGATAGCCTGGCTATGGGCACGCACGGTCAAGAGCCCCAACCCGGCCTTCGCCCGGGTGGATGTGCCGCTCGTGTCGACGTTCATGCTGTCGACCAAGGCGGGCAAGGAAGCGTACGTCGAACCGGTGATCGAGGACGGAGGGTACCGGTTCACTGTGAAGACGGGCAAGCCGAAGGACATAGTCGCGGCGAAGAGCGGAACCTCGGCTGGCAAACGTGCAGCCTTCAAGTGTCTCATGTCTGGGACACCGCTGCCCTACGACTATATTCGAGACGAGGGCCAGGCTGGGAGAATGGGCGCACGCCTTATGGCGCTCGTCGCCGAGGGCGATCGCGGGCGCGTATATCTAGCACCGACGTCCGAGCATGAGGCGTCGGCGCACGAGGCGTCACCGTCCTGGAAACCGGATGTCGCACTTCCTGTTAACCCGCGCGACTTTAAGACGCCAAACTATGGTCTGACGACGTTCGCCGACCTCTTCACTCCCCGCCAACTCGTGGCGCTGACGACGTTCTCTGACCTGGTGCAGGAAGCGCGTGAACACATTCAGGCCGATGCCGTGCGGGCCGGTCTCGCTGACGACGGCGTGCCGCTCCGTGACGACGGCACGGGTGCGATGGCGTATGCGGAGGCCGTCGGTGTGTTTCTGGGCGTAACGGTTAGCAAGGAAACCGTGTCGCTAGTCACTCAGGCGCGCTGGCGCGCTGGTGAGGGAAAGTCTGCTCCAGCCTTTGGACGACAAGCATTGCCAATGGTGTGGGACTTCGCTGATCTCAACCCATTCGCGGGTGCCGGAGGCGACTTTATGGGCGTAGTTGACGCGTCTGCTAAGGTTCTTCAAGCTGGTCCAGCCCAATCAGCCGGTTACTCGGTGCAGCTGGATGCATCGACGCAAGGCTTGAGTTCCGATAAGGTTGTTTCGACTGACCCGCCTTACTACGACAATATCGGCTATGCTGACTTATCGGACTACTTTTATGTGTGGCTACGTCGCTCACTGCGTCATTTCTACCCGGACCTTTTCACCACACTTGCTGTGCCTAAGGCGGAAGAACTAGTTGCCACTCCCTACCGCCACGGTAGCAAGGCGAAGGCTGAAGAGTTCTTCTTGGACGGTATGACGCAGGCAATGCGCCGGCTCGCAGCACAGACGCACCCGGCATTTCCGGTCACCATTTACTACGCCTTCAAACAATCGGAGACCAATGACGAGGGGGGGACTGCGAGTACGGGATGGGACACGTTCCTGGCCGCAGTGATTGAAGCCGGCTTCACTATCAGCGGGACTTGGCCGATGCGCACCGAAAACCAGACACGCCTTGTTGGGATGGTCACAAACGCTCTAGCGTCCAGTATCGTCCTCGTCTGTCGCACACGTCCTGTCCGAGCATCTGCCGCCACCCGCCGCGAGTTTGTAAGTGCTCTTAAGGCTGAATTGCCACAGGCTCTCGTTCACCTTCAACGTGGCAACATCGCACCGGTCGACCTTGCGCAGGCTGCCATAGGCCCGGGCATGGGAGTTTTTACTCGCTACAGCGAAGTCCTGGATGCCGAAGGCAAACAACTTAGCGTACGCGAGGCGCTGGCCCTGATCAATCAGGTCCTCGACGAGACCCTGGCCGAACAGGAGGGCGACTTCGACGCCGATACCCGCTGGGCGCTGACCTGGTTTGAGCAGCAGGGTTTTGCGGAGGGCGAATATGGCGTGGCCGAGCAACTCTCCAAATCCAAGAACACTAGCGTGGCTGGACTGGTCGAGGCGGGGATCTTGGAGTCGAAACGAGGCAAAGTCCGTCTGTTGCGCGCGGCAGAGCTGTCAGCGGACTGGGACCCGGCAACGGACAAGCGGCTCACGACGTGGGAAATGGTCCACCACCTGATCCGCGTCTTGGATGCCGGCGGTGAATCCGCCGCTGCCGAACTTTCGGCCAAGCTAGGGGCCAAGGCTGAGGCGGCGCGCGAGCTCGCATATCGGCTCTACTCGATCTCCGAGCGCAAGAAGCGGGCGAACGAAGCACTCGCTTACAACGGCCTCGTTCAAAGCTGGCCCGAGATTGATCGTCTCGCTCGACAGGAGCAGAAGCAGACTCCCGGACAGGCTGATCTGTTCGGCACCCCGGAGGTTTAGTTCATGGCCATCAGCAACCAGGACCGCATCGGCAAGGCCATGGAACTGCTCCGGGCCGGACTAGCCCCGTTTGTCGAGCGTGAGTTCCAGAGCCAACATAAGGGCAAGGCGGAGGAGGCGGCTCGTGGGTATTTCAACGACGACCGCGTAGTCGGGGACAAGCCGATCGTTGAATGGGACGTCGCTGCTCTTCTCCGATTGATGTGGGAGGCCTGGAACGTCGTCTTCAACAAGACTCTGGGTCGCGCCGAACGCTCGCTCGTGCAGGAGCTACGCGACTGCCGCAACAAGTGGGCGCACCAGGAGCCGTTCTCCAGCGACGACACCGATCGTGCCCTCGATTCCATGACCCGTTTGTTGACGGCAGTCTCTGCGCCGCAGGCGGACGCAGTCAACAAAATGAAGCTGGAGCTGCGCCGGCTCACCTTCGATGAACAGGTGCGCAGCGAAAAGCGCAAGGCCGGCGGATCTCTCATAGAAGCAGCAGGTACTGGCACCCTCAAGCCGTGGAGAGAGATCGTCACGCCTCATCCTGATGTGGCGAGCGGTCGCTACCAGCAGGCGGAATTCGCCGCTGACCTCTGGCAAGTACATTTGGGTGAGGGATCAGACGAATACAAAAAGCCGCAGGAGTTCTTCCGGCGGACATATTTGACGGAGAGCCTGAAGAACCTCCTGGTTGGCGGGGTCCAGCGCCTCACAGGCCACGGCGGCGATCCGGTTGTTCAGTTGCAGACCAACTTCGGCGGCGGCAAGACTCACTCCATGCTTGCCTTGTATCACCTGTTCTCGGGCGTGAACCCGAGTGAGTTGGCGGGCGTTGATGCCGTACTGGCCGAGGCGGGCGTGAAATCCCTTCCCACGGCAAAGCGTGCGGTGCTGGTGGGGAACAAGATCTCTCCGGGGAATCCAGTCACGAAGCCGGACGGCACGGTCGTGCGGACACTGTGGGGTGAGCTGGCGTGGCAGCTTGGGGGCAAGAAGGCCTTTGCGCGCGTCCAGGCTGATGACGAGAAGGCGACGAACCCGGGCGATGTCCTGCGGGAGCTGTTCAAGGAGCATGGCCCTTGCCTGATCCTGATTGACGAATGGGTCGCGTACGCCCGTCAGCTGCACGAGCAGAGCGATCTACCGGCTGGTGGCTTCGAAACCCAGTTCACGTTTGCCCAGGCGCTGACGGAGTCGGCGAAGCTCGCTGGTAATTGTCTGCTGGTGATCTCCTTGCCTGCGTCGGACACGACTGGATCTCCTCACACCCAGGCTGACGATGTGGAGGTGGGCGGGGTACGCGGCCGGGAGGCGCTGGAGCGCCTGCGCAACGTGGTTGGTCGCGTGGAGTCGTCGTGGCGGCCGGCTACTGCTGAGGAAGGCTTCGAGATCGTTCGTCGCCGCCTCTTCGAGCCGATCCCAGGTGATCAGTACAAGCAGCGTGATGTGACGGCACGGGCGTTCGCCGAACTGTATCGCGCCCAGAGCGCTGAGTTCCCTCCGGAGTGCCGGACCGGGGACTATGAGAAGCGGATCCAGGCGGCGTTCCCAATCCACCCGGAGATCTTCGATCGCCTATACACCGACTGGTCCACACTGGTGAAGTTCCAGCGCACCCGTGGTGTACTGCGCCTGATGGCGGCCGTGATCCACAGCCTGTGGGAGAAGGGCGATCGCAACCCGTTGATCCTGCCTTCGACCGTGCCGATCGACGATGCCCGCGTGCAGTCCGAACTGACGCGATATCTGTCCGACAACTGGGCGCCGATCATCGAGAAGGACGTAGATGGTTCTGGATCGCTGCCGCTGAAGATCGACGCCGAGCAGCCCAACCTAGGTAAGCTGCATGCCACACGGCGAGTGGCGCGCACGATCTATCTTGGCTCAGCACCGACGGCCGCGGCTGCGCACCGCGGAATCGAGGACCGTCATGTGAAGCTCGGTTGCGTCATGCCCGGGGAATCGCCGGCCGTGTTCGGAGACGCGCTTAGGCGATTGGCGGCCTCGGCGACATACCTCTACCAGGACGGGCCAAGGTTCTGGTACGCGACCCAGCCGACGGTAACCAAGTTGGCAGAGGATCGCACCGAGCAGCTTAAACGCGACCCGGACAAAGTCGCCCAGGAACTGGACGAGCGACTTCGCGCCGACCTGCGCAAGACCGGTGACTTCTCCCGTATTCATCCATTGCCGCGCACTGGTGCAGACGTGCCGGACGATCTGGACGCCCGGTTGGTCGTGCTGCCCGCGGATTTCCCCTACACCAAGGAACCGGGCAACTCAGCAGAGACGGCAGCCAAGGCGATCCTCGAGTCGCGGGGGAACACGCCGAGGCTCTATCGCAATTCGCTGCTGTTCTTGGCAGCTGATAAAGTGCGTCTGCAGGACCTGGACGAGGCCGTGCGCCGGTACCTGGCCTGGAAGTCTATCGTTGCAGAGAAGGACACGCTGAACCTAGACCCTCACCAGGTGCGACAAGCCGAGACCCAGAAGCAAGCTGCAGACAGCGTCGTGGTGGCGCGATTGCCGGAGACGTACCAGTGGGTGCTGGTTCCCGAGCAGGCAAACCCGCAGGCACCGGTCACTTGGGAGGCGATCCGTCTGACGAGTGGTGACGCGCTGGCACCTCGGGTCAGCAAACGGCTCCGCAGCGACGAGCTCCTGATCGGCTCGCTCGGCTCGACGATCCTTCGCAAGCACTTGGACGATGTTCCTCTCTGGCGCGGCGACCACGTTTCGGTGAAGCAGCTTGTCGACGATTTTGGTCGCTACCTCTACCTCCCGCGGCTTGCAGGCCCCGAAGTCCTGGTGCATGCGATCAGGGATGGTATCGCTCTATTGACCTGGCAGTCGGACACCTTCGCCTACGCCGAGAGCTATGACGAAGCAGCAGCGCGATATCCGGGGCTTCGTGGAGGGCAGGTCGTCAATCTGTCCGTTGATAGTGGGGGCATGCTGGTCAAACCTAACGTTGCGAGGGCGCAACTGGATGCCGAGGCGCCTTCGCCCGCGCCCGGGCCCACTGGCGGGACATCGGTAGGCGGTGAAACCGGGGGCAAGGGCGACGAAGGGTCCGCAGTCGGCGGCAATGGAGGCGGGACAGTCCAGCCTGTCCAGCAACTTCCTCGCAGATTCCATGGTACGGTCCGGCTTGACCCCACCCGGGTTGGTCGCGATGCAAGCCGAATCGCTGACGAGGTGATTGCCCACCTGGCAGGTCAGGTGGGTGCTGAGGTTACGGTGACGCTCGAGATCGAGGCGACACTTCCCAGTGGAGCTTCCGACCAGATCGTGCGGACGGTTACGGAGAATGGGCGGACGCTGAAGTTCTCATCGCAGGGATTTGAGGCGGAATGAGGCAATCGCGATCGGTACCGCCGCATCAGGTTACGATGGAAGATCGGCCGAGGATCGTACGCGAGGGATTGTGCATCAACGGCATAACCGGCGAACGAGGTCTTGCTAAACAAACGACGAAGGTTGGCTAGAATGGTTTCCACGACGACGCTGACCAGCCTCGCTATGCTCAAAGTCAATGTAGACCAAGGCAAAGACTACCTCGATTACCTCGTGCCATTTGTTCTCCAGATTCTGATAGATCAAGCAATGGATCCGGTTACAGACACCGGTGTCAGAGATCACCTGCGAACTCAGTTCGGTCTCGAAATACCTGAGCGCGCAATCCAGATCGTGCTGAAACGTATAGCGCGTCGACGCCTACTGAAGCGCGATACGGGGGTGTATCGTGTTGCAGGCAAGCTGCCAAACCCAGGAATTACGGCCCGTAAGAGTGAGGCCGAGAGACACATTCATGCCGTACTGTTCGGGCTAATCGAGTTTTCGAAGGCCACCGTCCTGCCACTAGCAACGGATGATGAGGCCGCTGCTGTAGTGTGCGAGTTCCTCGCCGAGTTCGATATTCTCTGCCTGCGCGCGTACTTGCGCGGCACGACCATTCCGACAATTGGTCGCGGGCATCGGAGCCATATTGTACTGGTTAGCGAATACGTTATGCATCTGCAGCGAACAGATCCAGAGCGGTTCGAAAGCTTCCAGGTCATGGTTCAAGGTCACATGCTTGCGAACGCTCTGCTGTGTCCGGACCTGCATTCGGCGCCAAAGACATATCGGGGCGTGACTTTCTATTTGGACACACCATTGCTCGTGCAACGTCTCGGGCTCGAAGGAGAACCAAAGAGAGCTGCGACCGAGAGTTTGATCGATCTCTTGAAGAAGCTCGGAGGTAAAGTTGCCGCGTTTTCGCATTCGCGGGAGGAGCTTGAACGGGTACTCCGGGGTGCTGCGGATCATGTCGATGCCCACGATGGCCGAGGAGCTATCGTCATGGAGGCGCGCCGAGTGGGCGCGACAAGGTCCGACCTGCTTGTTACGGCAGGTCAGATTGATGTACGCCTCACCGAATCGGGTATCGAGCTAGAAGAAACGCCGCGGTACATCGATGCCCTCCAGATTGATGAGAAGGTGTTCGAAAAGGCACTTGATGACGAGGTGTCCTATTTCAATCCGAGGGCAAGAATTGACGACGTCAACTCTGTGCGCAGCATCTATGTGTTACGAAAGAGGACCGCGCCAACTACTATCGAGAAGTGCAAGGCGGTGTTGGTCACGAGCAATGCAGCGTTTTCTAGAGCGGCGTATGAATACGGGAAGCGACACGAAGAGACCCGAGAGGTGTCCAGCGTAATCACGGACTTCAGCTTGGCAAACATGGCATGGCTAAAGGCTCCAATGGGGGCACCCTCGTTACCGACAATAGAAGTAATGGCGTTTTCGTATGCAGCATTACAACCGCCGAAGGAGCTTCTGGACAAATACCTGACGGAGATCGACAAGCTCGCGAAGAATGGCAAGCTCAGCGAACGAGATCATCAACTTCTTAGGAGCAGCACGGTTGCGCATGAAGAGCTTATGCACCTGACATTGGGTGACGAGGCGGGCTTCACAGAGGAAACTGTGACGGAGACCTTGCATCGCGTATCAGAAGAGATCAAGAAAGAGGAAAGTCAAAGACTGACGGCTGAGGAAGAAGCTCATCGAGCTACCCAACGGCAACTCGCTGAAGAGCGAGAAAAGACGGAGCGCGTCCAGAAAATGCTGTACTGGAAGTGCCGCCGCCGCGCGAAACGGTGCGCATGGATCATGTCGGGGGCTGTCGGCGCTTTGCTCTTGCTTGGCACTGCAGCTGGTATCGGCATTAGATCAGACAACGCCGTAGTGGGCTGGTTACTCACAAGCGGCTCGGGACTTCTAATCGTACTATCGAGTGGGAATCTCGCATTCGGTACGACTGTCAAGAAGCTACACGAAGCTGCCAGCAACAGGTGTTTGACGCGATGCATCAAGAGAGAAGCAGAGGCCACGGGTCTCGAGCTGAGCGGGAGTGACTGACAGAAATCGAGAACGCGGAATCACCCGGACAGGTCAACGAGCTCTTGAAATCGGGTCGTCTGGATACTTTGGTCTTTGAGTTGAGCGATTGGCCGCAATGCTCTTTCGGAAAGAACCGAACGCTGAGCTTGGTCTGGGAGGGACAGTATATGATCCTGGATTTGCGGCGCGAGGCGTAGCAGGCTCACGACTTGGCTCACCCGGGCACGCGTGATCCCCTCGCGACGGGCGATCTCGGCCTGGTTTTCGACCTCACCGGCGTCGATCTGCCGCCGCCACTCCTGGGCCATCCTGAGAAGCTCGACCACCTTCGGTGTCTGGGAAGCCTTGGGCGGCTTCCGGTTCCTGGCCTTCGCCGAGAGGGCGTTGACGGTCTGGTCAGGCGCCACCCGTCGTTTCAGGGCGCCCACGATCCCGGTCTGGAACGCCCCCTTGGGCCCCAGGGCGATTTCCACCGTCTGTTCGCGGTAGGCGGCCACAGGGGCCCTATCCGCGCCCTCCTGGGCGATATGGACGATCCGGAACCAGACCTCGGGTCTGGCCCATCCGGGGCGGCGACGGCGTCGAGAACTGTTACGTTTGGGGATCTCTTTTCCGCAGTTTTCGATTAATCGAGAACTGACGGGTTCGGGGAGCCAGTTTTTTTAGCGGATTTGCGTGAGTGGTCTCCGCAAGCTTCATCGGTCACTCGCCTCGACCGGCGCCTTCGATCACCGGCCAGAGCGTATCCCTGAGCACCTGCACCAGATCCGCCAGAGACTTGCCATCCGCATCCAGTCCGTTCCGCTCCAAGAACGCCGTCCACATCCTGCTCTTGTCGGGTTATGCGAAACCGTCCGCCAGCCCGGGCGGCACATCGGCCGGGATCGCGGATCCCCGCCGAGCGAACGTGGCCCGGACCGCGGCCACAACGTCATCATGGGGCAGGTCCATCGTCCGGGTCAGCCGCCACAGATCGTAGTAGTCCTTCAGCCGCGTGTTGATCTCACCGAGGGCGACCAGGGCCTCGAGCTTCTCGGCCACAACGTACTCGGGGCGATAGGCCAGAACCGTGGGTGGCGTTTGGTCGAGCAGGGTCGGGTACACCAGCTCCACGGCCATGGGCGATGCCGCATCACCGAACCCGATGTCGATCTGGAGCGGGATCCGCGCCCGTCCGAGAGTCGAGTTGAGGCGGATCCGGATGCCGTCGTATAGGGCTTCCTCGCGGATCGCCTGGCCGTGAATGCTGTCAGTTTGGAAATCAAGCCCGTCGTCCAGGACGTCCGTGTTCAGCAGCCGCTGACGGACCGAGGCCTGCAGATTCTTCCGTTCATCCGGCATCAAGCGAGGGCCTCCAGGTAGGGCCGGATCACCGTCGTGACCCGGCAGATCTCGGCATAGGCCCAGATCTGCGCAGGAGTGGCCCGACGTTGTCGGAGGCACTCGCGCAGTGCCTCGATGGCCACGTCGAGTCCCACGCGACGGCGGAACTTAAAGCAGTCAACAACGGTCTTGTCGGGATCGTAGATCCGCACTGGCACCCGGTCGAGTTTGTGTGTGGTCGTGCCGTCGTGGTAGGCGCGTCCTGTCATGCGGACGACCTGGATGCGCGTTTGAGGTGCTGTCGGCGCCATCTTTGCTCCCTCGATCGCGAGCCAGACCGCTCCTGGCGACTGCGTCGTCAGGTCATGGAACCGCAGCGCGGACAGCAGGCAGACGACCGTGCCGGGGTAACGCTTGGCCGTCAGGGCCAGGGTTTCATGCTCGGTCGGTTCGCGGTCGGGAAGGGCGTACTGGCCGCGACCCAGCTTGACGAGCCTCCCTTTGGCGATCAGGCGCGGCAGGTAGGTCGTCGAATGGCCGGCTGCACGGAGGTCGCGGGGGCGGAGGACGCCTAGATCCCCGGCCAGTGCAAGGATGGCGGCTTCGTTGGGGCTGAGGTTGTCGTTTTGAGTCATCATGCGCCTGTGTCCGGATAGCGATAGCTGTGTCGTATCGTTCGCTATATAGACACGTCTTGGGCGGGATGGCAAGAGAATTCGAAAGGAATCGGGGGTATAGTCGCCGAAACTCGCCCCACAACCCCACTTGCTCTCGTCATCCTGAACACATATCTTCACCCCCGAATGACGACTGCAATCTAGGCAACAGCACCCCCCGACCCCGCTCGGGTTCGCGCTCCCCCTGGGAGCGCCCTTCCTCGTGCTGTTGCCCATCCCGTGACCGACATCGATCCGAGACACGTGCCGCAAGCACGGAGACCCTCCATGTCTCCCTGCCGGCCCACTCGTACAACGGGAGAGAACCCACCATGAACCACGACAGGATGATGAACGCCATCCACGAGATCTTCGACCCCGCGCTGCCGCGACTGGCCCCCGGCGACGACGCCGTGACCCGCCGCGCCCTGGACCTGCTCTTCCCCGGCGGCCTGGGGCGTCTGCCCGCGGACTTCCGGGTGCTGGACGTGGGCTGCGGCAACGGCACCCAGACCCTCTGCCTGGCGCGGGAGCTGGACCGCCCGGTGACGGCGCTGGACAACTACCAGCCCTACCTGGACGAGCTGCAGCGACGCTCCCGGGCCGCGGGCCTGAGCCACCTCATCCGGCCCGTCTGCGCCGACATGAACACGTTGGCCGATGGCCGGGGCGAGTACGGCCTGGTCTGGGCCGAGGGCTCGGCCTTCGTCATGGGCATCCCCCAGGCCCTGCGCGCCTGGCGGACGCAGCTGGTCCCCGGCGGCGCCCTGGGCTTCACGGACCTGGTCTGGCTGCAGGACGACGCGCCCTCCGCGTGCCGCGAGTTCTTCGCGGGCATCTGCCCGGACATGCCCCACGCCGACGCGGTGAAACGGACCGTGGCCGACTGCGGGTTCGACCTGGTGGACGCCTTCACCCTGCCCGGCCACGCCTGGTGGGAGAACTTCTACGTGCACCCGAAGGAGCGCCTGGTGGGGTTCCGGCCGGCGGAAGACTGCCCGGAGTCGCGGGCCATTTTGGAGATGGCCCACGGGGAGATCGAGAACTACCGACAGCACTCGGATTGGTTCGGGTACGTGTTCTATCTGATGCGTCGGGCGGACTGATCGGGTCATGACCTCAACAGAAGCGCCGGGGCCAGCGGTGGCCCTGGCGCTTCGGTCCATCACGAGGAGAGAGGCTGAGCTCAAACCTCCGTCCCCTCCCTCAACAACGCCAGATATGAACCGTAGGCATAAGTCTTATCCCTCTTCCGCCCGCTCGTCTCCTCCAGCACCCCAGCAGCGCACAGCGACAGGATCGCCTTCGTCGCCGTGGGCTTCGTGGTTCCGCACAGATCGGTCGCCGACTTCACCGTCACGACAGGGTGCCGCGGGAGCTCCTCGAACAACCGCGCCCCCGTGACCGTGGCCTGCTTCGACTCCAGGTAGCGCACCCGATCCCGCTCCAGCAGCCCGAACAATCCCCGGATCAGCTCCACCGCCTCGTCCGCCACCACGGCCACGCCCTCCAGGAAGTATTCCAGCCACCCCTCCCAGTCGCCCTTGGTGCGGACCCGTTCCAGCCGGTCGTAGTACTCGCTCCGGTGCTGCTTGAAGAAGTGGCTCAGGTAGAGCAGCGGCTCGCTCAGCAGACCCCACTCCTCCAGGCAGAGGGCGATCAGCAATCGGCCGACGCGGCCGTTGCCGTCCAGGTAGGGGTGGATCGTCTCGAACTGCACGTGGACGAGGCCGGCCCGGACCAGCGGCGGCAGCGGCGGTTCGGCATGGAGGAACCGCTCCAGTCCGCCGAGCAGATCCGGAATGCGATGGGGAGGCGGCGGCACGAAGCGCGCGTTGCCGGGACGGGTGCCGCCGATCCAGTTCTGCGACCTCCGGACCATCCCCGGACTCTTGTTCTGACCGCGGGCGCCTGCGAGCAGCCGGCGGTGCGCTCCATTCAGGAGCCGCATCGACAAGGGGAGGCCCTTGGGCCTTCGGAGCTCCGCCCGCGCGTAGGTCAGGGCGTCCAGATAGTTGCAGATCTCTTCGACGTCTTCGGGAGCGGCGTCCGTGGGAGCGTCGGCCTCTGCGGTGAGCAGGTCGTCCAGGGAGGCCTGCGTCCCCTCGATCTGGGAACTGATCACGGCTTCCTTGCGCACGAAGGAATAGACGAACCAGTCGAGGGAAGGGGCCATGCGCCCGGCGGTTTCAAGGCGGGCCAGGGCCGACTCCGCCGTCTGGAGGCATCCGGCCAGGTCCCCGCTGAGCTTCAGAGCAGGCTTCGTGGGCGGAAGGGGGTGCGGGATGAAGGCCTGGACGGCTTCTCCGGCGACGCTGGTGGTTTCGTAGGACCCTGCGATGCGGGGCATGGCGGCTCCTTTCCTTGAGAAAGGATCGTTTCATAAGCGGAGGCATAAGTAAAGAACACTTTATTAGCGGCAGCCCTTAGGAAAGCCCCCCCGGCAACCCGAACCCCACCCGCAATCCCCCGCCCTCGCGCCGCTCGGCGGCGATCGTCCCCCCATGGCTCTCGATGATCGTCCGGCAGATCGGCAGCCCCATCCCCAGGCCCTCCGCCTTGGTGGTGAAGAACGGCTCGACCATGGCGGTGGCAGACGTTCTATGAGTCCGTATTCTCCGGGGGGGCGGCGTGCCGGCCGTGTTGCAGCCGCTCGGCCCTGCGCTCCTCTCGGAGCCTCCCGATGCCGGCGACCGCGAAGGCGACGATGTCATCCGCCAAGTTGACCAGCTCCACTTCGGTGGAGGGGACCGGGCTGCCGAGCCGCTGGAGCAGCTTCCGGTTCTGATCGTGGAAGACGCAGATGCCGTGGATGAAGTTGGCGCAACGCGCACGCAGTTCCTGATCGTCGGAATCCCCGAGCAGCGCCGCGACGATCCGTTCCAGTTCCTTGCGTACGGGCCCCAGGATCTCGGCGATGAGGGCGTCCAGGGCCGGGGTCGGTTCCCGCAGCTCCCAGGCGATGAGGCGTCCGGCGTGGGGGTGGTCCGAACGACGCAGGAGGAAGATCCGCAGCAGATAGTGCACCCAGGCGTGCAGCGCTCGGGCCGGGTCGTCGCCAGGCGTCATCGACGGGATCGGATCGCGGTCCACCAGCTCTCTGTGCGCTCGGACCAGGACCTCCTGGTAGAGCGCCTCTTTGGTCCCGAAATAGTGTCGCACGGCGCCCAGGTTCGCTCCGGCCTCGGCGCAGACCTGCCGCAGGTTCGTCTCCTCATAACCGTAGCGGGCGAAGGTCTGCGTGGCCGCCGCGATCAGGGCGGCGCGCGTTTGGATGGCGTCTCTTCGTTTCGGGCTGCGGCAGGGTTCGTTCGACATCCTTAAATCATACCATTGTTTGACATGAACGGTTGGCGCGGCTAGATTCCACGAAGTTATACAGCCGTATGAATACGGTCAAGGGCGGGGTCCTCGCGGGCATTCGTCCATCGGGCTCAGGGCGAGGCCGGCTCGGTCTCGAATCGAAGAGAGGCATGGCATGTTGCTGGAGAATCGTGTGGCCCTGGTGACCGGGGCGAGTCGTGGGATCGGGGCGGCGACCGCCAAGCTGCTCGCGGCCGAAGGGGCGGCGGTCGGCGTGAACTACGCGAACAACCGGGACGCGGGCCAGGCCGTCGTGGACGAGATCGAGAAGGCGGGAGGGCGCGCCGTCCTGGTCCAGGCGGACGTCACCGTTCCCGAGCAGGTGCAGGCGATGGTGGATACCGTGCGCGGCGCGTTCGGGGAGATCGACATCGCGGTGCTCAACGCGGGGCTGAACTTCCCGGTGACGCCGTTCGTCCAGTCGCGTTGGGAAGACTTCGAGCCCAAGCTGGTCGGCGAGGTCAAGAGCGCGTTCCACTGCTGCAAGGCCGTGGTGCCGTCCATGATCGAACGGCGTGGCGGCAACATCGTCGTGATCTCCAGCACGCTGTCCCGCCATGCGGATACGGGCTTCCTGCCCCATTGCACGACCAAGTCGGGACTCGATGCCTTCGTGCGTTCCCTGGCCACGGAGCTGGGCTCCGAGGGGATCCGCATCAACACGATCGCGCCGGGGCTGACGAACACCGATGCCACCGCCTTCATCCCCGAAGATGCGAAGGCCATGATGGGGCAGGCGCTCCCCATGCGCAGGATCGGCGAGCCCGAGGACGTCGCCGGCGCCGTCCTGATGATGGTCTGCGATCATGCGCGCTACATCACCGGGGCCTACATGCCGGTGGCCGGCGGGGGTCTGATGATCTAGGCCTGCCCGGTCAGGATCCGGTACGAACGAAGGGACCGGAGCTGCCCGCTCCGGTCCCTTTGCGCATGCCCCCCGCTCCCATCACCGCCGCGATTACCGACCGCACCGTCAGATCGCCTGGTTGGTGGGTCGCATCAGGATCTCGCTGATGGCCACCGAGGCCGGCGCGCCCAGGGCGTAGGCCACGTCGCCGGCCACATCGTCCGGAGTCAGGCCGATGCCGGGGATCTTGGCCGCCCGGCTCAGCTGCGCGCCGAACTCCTTGTCGGCGATGGTGGTGTACAGTTCCGTGTCCACCAGCACGGCGGCGATGCCGTGGAGCACGCCCAAGACGTTGATGTCCAGCATGCGCTTCCATTCCTCGAAGCGCCGCTCGCTCAGGTTGGCGGTGGGCATCACGCCGGCGTTGTTGAAGATGGCGTCGATGCGGCCGTGGGCGTCCAGGGCGGTCTGCGCCAGGGCCTCCATGTCCGCGGCCACGGCCACGTCGGTGGCGCGGTAGCGGATGTCGGCTTGGGGCAGGGACTCCGTCCTCCCTATTCCGAGGTGGCGTCGCCGTACTCTTCATCGGTGACCGGGCCGAACCATGCGGCGGGCCCCTTGTGGACCTGCGTGCTCATGCCCAGGTGCACGAACTCCTGATCGGGCGCGGCGCCGTGCCAGTGCACCACGTCGGCGGGGATGGCCACGGTGTCGCCGGGGCCCAGCCGGCGGGCGGGCCCGCCCTTCTCCTGGTAGTAGCCGGCGCCCGCGGTGATCAGCAGGATCTGGCCGCCGGGATGGGAGTGCCAGTGGGTGCGGGCGGCGGGCTCGAAGGTGACGTTGTACACCTGCGTGTCGAAGGAGCCGTCCTCGTCGGTGTGCAGCATGGCCACCCAGGTGGTGTTAGTGAAGACCTGGGCGGGGGCGCGCTCCCCCTTGGGGAAGGCGGTGGTCGTCTCCATGGCTTGGACTCCTTGCTGGGGGATCGTCGCGAGTCCGAACGCGAGGCAGGCGGCGAGGGTCGTCGGGATTCTCATGTCGGGCTCTCCTTTCCTGGTATGACACCATGATCGGCCCGGACGGGGGAAAGCGGAATGGGCACGCCTGCCAAAGACGTGCCCATTCCTGCTGCGGCGCGGTGGTTCGGTCATGAAAGTCGGGCCGGAACGACCCAAGACGGGTCAGTACCGCTCGCCTGCCGTCTCCCGCGGCAGACGGGTGCGGATCTCCCGCAGCTCATCGTCCGTGAACGTCACCCGCCACGCCCCCAGGTTCTCCTCCAGCCTCTCGATGCGGCGGGTGCCCGGGATGGCGAACACGTCGTCGCCCTGGGCCAGCACCCAGGCCAGGGCCACCTGGGCGGGCGTGGCGTCCTTGGCGGCGGCGAGGTCGCGGATCAGCGCCACGAACCGCGCGTTCTCCGCCATGGCCTCATCGCTGAAGCGCGGGTTCTGGAGACGCCAGTCGTGGGCGTCCAGGGCGCCGCGGTCGGGGATGGCGCCGGTGAGGAAGCCGCGGAGAACTCGCTCACGCCCACGAACCGCACCTTGCCCTGCTCCACCAGCCGCTTCATGGCGCCCATGGTCTCGGTCACCGGCACCTCGGGATCCGGGCGGTGCTGGTAGTAGAGGTCGATGACGTCCACGCCCAGGCGCTGCAGGCTCTTCTCGCAGGCCTCCTGCACGTACTCCGGCCGGCCGCTCACGCCCAGCCACGCGCCGTCGGGGGCGCGCTTCACGCCGAACTTGGTGGCGATGGTCACCTTGTCGCGCCGGTCGTGGAAGGCGCGGCGCAGCAGCTCCTCGTTGTGGCCCACGCCGTACATGTCGGCGGTGTCGAAGTGGTTCACGCCCAGGTCCACGGCCGCGTGGAGGGTGCGGACGGCGGCGGCCTCATCGCGTTCGCCGCCGTAGAAATCGGACATGCCCATGCAGCCCAGGCCCAGGCGGCCCACGGTGAGGGTGCTGCGGCCGAGGACGGCGGAGGGGGTGGTCATGGGGGCGCTCCCGGGAGGGGGTGTTCGGTGCGGAACTCGGCTCAGGTCCGTCACAAGATACCCGGAGAGCCTGCGTTTCACCCCACCGCGTCGATGATCCTCTGGAAGTACGGCGGCATCTCGTGCTGCGGCCACGTCCTCCGCCGACACCGTGCAGCCCAACCCGGCGGGACGGCTCCTCGCCATCCGCCCGCCGGATCCGGCCTGCCTCCCGGCTGCGTCTCCCCGGCGATCGAAATCGGACGGATTCCGGAATCCTGCACGACTTAGCGCCGCCCCCCGCTCCCGGCCCCGCCCCCGCTGCCGCGACCCGGCCGGACCTCCTCTGGCGGCGCCATGGCCGCCTGCTACCATGATCGCCATGAACGGCGACCAGACACCCGCCCGAACCGCCGGTGACGACGGCATCCCGCCGTCGCACCTGGTGACCCTCGCTCTGCAGGCCGCCCGCGCCGGCGATCCGGCGGCGCTCAGCGAGCTGTTCAGCCTGCTCTACGACGAGATCCGCGCCATCGCCCACGCCCGCGTCGTGCGGCACGGCTACGGGGCGACCCTGGACACCACCGCCGTGGTGAACGAGGCCTACCTGAAGATCGTGCGCCACGGCGAGCTGGCCTGGGAGGACCGCAGCCACTTCTTCGCCGTGGCGTCCACGGCCATGCGGCAGATCCTGCTGGACCACGCCCGCCGGCACGTGGCGGTTAAGCGCGGCGGCGGCGCCGAGCACGTTCCCCTGGACGATCACGATGCGGCGGTGGATGCCCAGGCCCGGGACGTGATCGCCCTCGACGCGGCGCTCCAGCGGTTGGCCCGGCATGATCCGCGGTTGGCGCAGGTGGTGGAGCTGCGCTTCTTCGGCGGCCTGTCCGTGGAGGAGACCGCCGACGCCCTGGGCGTGAGCGAGCCCACCGTCAAACGCGACTGGCGCAAGGCCCGCGACTTCCTCCAGCAGGAGCTGGCCGGCGATGACGCGGCCTGACCCGGAGCGCTGGCGCCGGCTCCTGGAGGGCTCCGCCGGCGAGGCCTTCGGCGCCCTCTACGCCTCCGGCCGGTCCGGGGACGCCGGGCCGGCCGACCCGGTCGCCGCGCAGGGCGGCGGCCCGATCGGTCCCTACACCGTCCTGCACCGGCTGGGCGAAGGCGGCGCGGGCGTGGTCTTCGCGGCGCGGCAGGCGGCCACCGAGCGGCGCGTCGCCCTGAAGATCCTGCGGGCGGGCGTGTTCGCCGACGAGCGTCAGCGCGGCGCGTTCCAGCGCGAGATCCGCAGCCTGGCCCGGCTCGCCCATCCCGGCATCGCCGCCATCTACGAGGCCGGCCGCACGGACGACGGCCTGGACTACTTCACCATGGAGCTCGTCGACGGCGACCCCTTGGACGTGCATCTGGCGGGGCGGCCCCGGCCGGACATGCGGGCGGAGGTGGACGCCCGCCTGGCCCTCTTCCTGGAGCTGTGCGACGCCGTCAGCCACGCCCATCAGCGCGGCGTCATCCATCTGGACCTCAAGCCGTCCAACGTCCTGGTGACGCGCGCGCCGGCCTCCGTGCTCGGCGGCGCTCCCGTCGGGCTGAAGGTCCTGGACTTCGGGGTGGCGCGCCTCAGCGGCGGCGACGGCGACGGCGGCCGCACCCTGGCCGGGCCCGGACTCTTCGGTACGCTGGCCACCATGAGTCCCGAGCAGGCGGCCGGCGACGCCTCCGCCGTGGACGTGCGCAGCGACATCTACTCCCTGGGCGTGCTGCTGTACGAGATGCTGACCGGCGCGTATCCGGTCGACGTGCACGGCCTGCCCATCCACGAGGCGGTGGCGGCGATCCGCACCCGCGAGCCCGGGCGGGCCGGCGACCGCTCGCGTCTGCTGCGCGGCGACCTCGAGATCATCCTGGGCAAGGCGCTGCAGAAGGATCCGGCCCAGCGCTACCAGAGCGCCGCGGCCCTGGCCGAGGACGTGCAGCGCTTCCGCGACGACCTGCCCATCCTCGGACGCGCTCCGAGCACCGCCTACCAGCTGCGCAAGATCGTCCGCAGGCACCGGCTGCCCATCGTCCTGCTGGGGATGGTCGGCCTTTCGCTGGTGGCGGCCGTGGGCGGCACGGGGTTCGGCCTGGTGCGCGCCCGCAAGGCCGAGACCGCCGCCCGCGCCGACGCCGCCGCGGCCGAGCAGACCGCCGCGTTCCTGGAGAAGGTGTTCCGGGTGTCCGAGCCGGGGGAGGCCCGCGGCAACGCCGTCACCGCACGCGAGCTGCTGGACCAGGCCGTGGCCTCCATCGGCGCCGATCTGGATGACCAGCCGCGGCTGCAGGGGCGGCTGCTGGCCGCCATGGGCAACGCGTACCGCAACCTGGGGCTGTACCGGGACGCGCGCCCCCTGCTGGAGCAGGCGATCATCCTGCAGCGGGCGACCCTGGCCCCGGACGACCAGCTGCTGGCCGCCAACCACTCCATGCTCGCCAGCCTTCTGCGGCGGCTGGAGGATTATCCCGCGGCCCAGGAGCACTACGAGGCCGCGCTGGCCGTCCGCGAACGGGCCCTGCCGCCCGATCACCCCGACATCGGCCAGGCCGTGGCCGGGCTGGCCAACCTCGCGGTGGACCGGGCCGACTACGACGCCGCCCGGATCCTGTACGACCGCGCGCTGGGGATCCTGGCCCGGTCCGTGGGGACCGACCATCCCCGCTACGCCGCCATGCTCGCCAACCAGGCCGTCGCCGAATGGAACGCCGGCAACGCCGACGCCGCGCGGACGACCCTGGCGCAGGTGGTGGCGATCCAACGGCGGGTGCTGCCGGCCGATGACCTGGACCTGGCCTGGAGCCTGTCGACGCTGGCGCTGTTCACCAAGGGCGCCGGGCGCGCGACCGAGGCCCTCGCGCTGAGCGAGGAGGCGCTGGCCGTGCAGGAGGCGGCCCTGGGTCCCGGGCACACGGACGTGGCGGCCACCCTGGGCGTGATTGCCGACCTGCGCAGCGGCGCGGGCGACCACGACGGCGCCATCGCCCTGCACCAGCGCGCCGTGGCCATCTGGGCCGAGGCGTTGGGCACGGGCAGCGCCGGCTACGCCATGGCCCTGGACAACCTGGCGCAGGAGCTGGGCCAGGGCGGCCGCACGGCCGAGGCCATCGCCGCTTCGGAGCGAGCGGGGGCGGTCTTCGCCGCCAACCTGGCGCCGGACCACCCGGCCATCGCCACCAACGCCACCATCCTGGCCCGCCTGCATCTGGACGCCGGAAAGCCGGCGCTCGCCCGCCCCCTGCTGGAGCGGGCCTACGCCCTGCGCGCCGACGCCCAGGGCCCGCAGGGGGTGGGCCTGGTCATCGTGCTCGAATCCCTGGCCAGGGCCGACGTGCTGGAGGGACGGTCCGACGCCGCCCGGAACCGGCTGGACCAGGCCCTGGCCATCGCCGTGGCCGCCGGCGATTCCACCCTCCACGCCGAGCTGCTCGACACCCGGGCGGCCCTGACCGCCGATTCCGCCGACCTCCGGTGATCCCTCCGCGGGCGTTTCCGCGTTTCAGTCCAAGACACGACGAATCCCGTCCCGATCCAGGCCGACGGGGGCCCCCGGCCCCCGCGACAGCGCGTCCCCGCGGGCGCAAGGAGTCCTGCCATGAACCGTTCGCACCCGATCCTCCGTCCCGTCCGCCGCCCGTCCGCGCCCGTTCTGGCGCTGCTGGCCCTGATGCTGCCGGCCCTGGCGCTGCTGGCCCTGGCGCCCGCGCCCGCCGCGGCCCAGGCCGAGAAGATCCTCGATACCCCGGCGGGCTGGACCTACCGCTACGCCGCCGGCACCGCGGACATCGCCGCGGACATCCAGGCCGGCCTGCGGCCCTTCTCCATCCAGCGGGTGGGCGCCAACACCTACGACGTGATCAGCGTGGCCAACGCCGGCCCCTACGAGGTGGCCGGCTTCGGCACGGCGAACATGCACTACAACCGCACGCCGGCGCAGCTGGGCGTCGACCTGGCCAACCGCCGCCTGGTGGGCCTGGACTGCTACGAGGTGTCCGGACAGACGCAGATCGCCGCCGTCTCGGTGCCCAACACCGGCGGCGCGGCCGCGGGCTGGGGCTGGCTGGTGGGACAGAGCCGGCAGCAGATCATCGACTGGGTCGCCAACACGACGCCCGCGCTGCGGATCCTCGACCTGTCGATCTACACCATCGGCGGCCAGAAGTACTACGCGGCCGTGGCGGTGCAGAACCAGGGCGCCCAGCATCAGGGCTGGTGGTGGTACTTCGATCAGACCCCGCAGCAGATCGCCGACCTGCTGACCCAGAACGGCGCCCGGCTGGTGGACATCGAGCTCGAGACGCCGCCCACGCTGCAGTCGGCGGCGCGGTTCGCCTGCGTGATGGTGGCGGACAATCCCGGCGCGGGCTGGGTGCACGGGTCGCTGACGTCGGCCCAGCTCGACGAGCTGGTGGGGCAGACCGGAGGTCGTCTGACCAACCTGCACCGCTACCAGAGCTTCTTCGGCACCACCCTCTACGCGGTCAGCCTGGTGGACAACGCCAACGATCAGAGCCGGCGCATGCGCGGCTACATGGCCGGCCAGGCCACCACCGGCCACTACGGCTTCAAGCTCAAGCGGGTGGGCGGCGAGGTGCTGGCCTCGTTGAACGACGGCTTCGTGCTCGAGCCTGCCAGCTCGATGAAGATCGTGCATGCCGCCTGGGCCATCCGCGAATGCTCCCTGGGCCACCGCAGCCTCTCGGACCTGATCTGGGCCGACAACACGTGCGGAGGGGATTTCTGGAACAACGTCTGCCCCGAGGACGACCCGACGTGCTCCAGCGGCGACGAGCCTCTCTCCACGACCATCTCCTCCATGATGATGAGCTCCCACAACGGCCGCACGCGCACCATCGAGGAGCTGGCGGGCCGGGCCGCCCTGAACGATTTCGCGGAGTTCACCGTCGGCCTGCCCGACACCCGCATCAACCACACCCTGGGCTGCCTCTGCGACAACACGCCCAACACGACGACCGCGACCGACCTGGTGGACATCTACGAGCAGATCGCCGGCGGCTCCCTGTTCTCCGCCACGTGGCGCGACCAGCTCCACGACCTCATGCCCAACGTCACGGCCTGGGGCTTCGGCTCGACCTCCGACCGGGCCTTCTACACCCTGGGCCAGGTCATCGATCAGGAGGCCGCCGCCACCGCGCTGACGGCCGGCGAGATCGCGGACTTCAAGGCGGCGGTGCGCTACGCCGTCAAGGGCGGCGCCTACGGTTGCAGCGGCACCATGTGGCGCTGCTCGGCCGGCTGGGCCGAGCTGCCCCACAGGATCTCCCTCGCGGGGTCCTGGTTCACCGTCCGCCGCAGCTACGCCTTCGCGACCTTCGTGGACGAGGGTTCCGATCCCGGCTCCAGGGTCGCCTACCCGGCCTCCGAGGAGATCCTGCGCGAGCAGATCCGCGACGCCCTGCAGAGCTGGGACGACGCCTGCGTGCCGGCCATCGCGCAGCATCCCGACGACGTGACGGTGGACCAGGGCCAGGACGCCCAGTTCACGGCCGCCGAGGCGGGCGCCGGCGATGCGGCGTACGGCTGGCAGTTCCTGGTGGGCGGGATCTGGTTCAACGTGCCGCAGAGCGCGAAGTACGCGGGCGTGGCCACCGCCACCCTGACCGTCCACGACGCCCAGCCCGAAGACGCGACCTCGTTCCGCTGCCGGATCAGCAAGGACTGCGGGACCGTGGTGAGCGATCCGGCGGTCCTGACGGTGGTGCCCGACGGGGCGTCGGCGGCCGCGACGACGCCGACCCGGCTGGTGGTGCACGCGCCGGCGCCGAACCCCTTCAATCCGCTGGTCACGGTGCGGTACGAGCTCCCGGGCAGGACCGGCCGCGTGACCCTCGACGTCTTCGACGTCACCGGCCGGCGGGTGCGGACGCTGGCGGCCGCGTCCCTGGCGGCGGGTCCGCACGAGTTCACCTGGAACGGCACCGACGACGGCGGCCGCCGCGTGTCGTCGGGCGTCTACATGCTGCGGCTGCGGGCGGATCGGCAGGAGACGATGCACCGCGTGACGATGCTGGAGTGAGCGCGGCCGCCGCGATCACGGTCCGCATCGTCTGATCGCCTGGCCGGTGGGCCGCTTGCCTTCAGCTGGGAGCTCTCGACCCGGAAGAGCTGACCAGCAGCGCGATCCCCGCCGCGATCGAGATTCCGCCGATGGCGAGCCCGGCGGGAGGAGGCTCGTTGAGCAGGAGCACCGCCGCGGGCACGCCCACCACCGCCGCCACCGAGCCCAGAAGGCTCGTCAACACCGGGCCGCCGTTCTTCTGCAGATTGAAGAAGATGAGGGTCTGGGCGGAGAGCAGCCCGATCTGCAGCACGATCGGCAGGATGGGGGCCTCGCCGCGCAAGGGTGCGGCGAGAGGGACTCCCGTCACCGTGGCGATGGCGAAGAGCGTCGCGCCCGCCACCAGAAGGACGCCGGGCGCCAGGTCCTCGGGTCGGGCGTCGGCAGGCCAGCGGGCCGTTCGGTAGAGGTTGCCTGCCGCGAGGATCGCCGGCACCACCATGACGGCGGCGATCCAGGCGATGGGCGCCTCCGGCGCGGCGACCTTCCTGTAGGCCAGGTAGATGGCTCCGGCCAGCGCCACGCCCACGCCCGCGGCGCGGCGTGCGTCGAAGCTCTCCATGCGCAGCGCCAGGGCGCCGAGGTAGGTCAGCAGCGGCGGGAAGGCGATGGCCAGGGTCGCGAAGCCGGCGCCCACCCGCGGCACCGCGGCGTAGAGCAGGAGATTGGGCGTCACCACGCCGAGCAGCGCGGCGATGGCGAAGTACGCCGTGTTCCGGCGGCCAGGCCGCGGAGCCCGGCCGGCGACGGCGTTGACGATGCTGACCGCCAAGCCTGCGCCTGCGACCGACCAGGTGAGCAGGATCAACGGATCCAGGCCCTGATCCGCCGCATGCTTGACCAGGTTGGTGGACAGGCCCAGCAGGGTCCCGGCCGAAAGCAAGCCGGCCAGAGGCGCCAGCCGGGGGCGGCGGCCGCTGACGGCCGCCCCCCGATCACGGACGGCATGGATGGACATGGAGGATGCCTTCCTTTCCGGTCGCAGCGGACGGGCTCAGTCCAGGGGCAGGGCGATGGGCCGGAACGGTGCCGCCGAAGCCCCTTGCAGCTTGAGCGAGGCGGCGATGAAGGCGAATTCGTAGACCCGATCGCGGGAGAGCTCTTCGAGATTCACCACCTCGATGATGGGCACGCCGGCCTGAGCCAGGAGGTAGGTGTGGACCGGAACCCAAGTCTGCGAGCCCTCGGCGACCGGGAAGTGCTCCAGGCTCAGATTGTCGCCGCCGACGGCCATCGCCCGCCGTTCCTCGGCCAGCCAGCGCGCGGCCGGCAGCGTCAAGCCTGGCTGGTTCTGGACGTAGCCGTCGTCGTCGGGCCAAGCGTTCATGCGTCCACCGCGGATCAGCACCACGTCGCCGGGCTCGAGGTCCAGGTTCTGCCGGGCCAGCGCGCTCTCCAGATCGGTCACCGTGATGCCGTACGAGGCCGGCAGCTGGTCCACGCCTTTGGCCGCCGCCACGTCGATGAGCACGCCGCGGGCGATGATGGGCGGGATCGTCTCGGCGCCCGTCTTCCGCCAGCCGCGGTCGCCCAGGTGGTCCTCGGCGCGGAAGCCGTTGTAGATCTTGCCGTTCAGGCCGAAGTGGTTCAGCGCGTCGATGTGGGTGCCCATGTGGGTGTAGAAGGAGACGGCGTCGCCGGTGTAGGAGACCAGCTCGTTCTGGACGCTCCCCACCCCCGCGGGGTCGTCCACCACGGTGCCGTGAGGGGTGTGCGTCATCCAGAACTGGTAGCGCGGATCGCCCAGGAGATGCCAGCTGGGCATGCCGATGAAGTAGTCCACGGCGAGGTCGTAGACCACGCCGCCCTTGATGCGGGCGAGGACGGCCGCGCGGGAGGTCTCGGTCATGAGGTTCAGGGCGCCGAGCTCGTCGTCGGGACCCCAAGGACTGAGGCCCACGTCCGGAACGGCGGCGTGGCTCGGCGCCGCGAGCACGATGATGGTCAGGACGGCGAGCAGCCGCGGCAGGAACGGTCGGTTGAGGGTCGGCATGGCATGGACTCCTTATGAGACGACCGCAGGGGTCGGGGTTCGCATCGATCGCTCCCGGCGGCCGGACCGCCCGGGAAACTGTCTTGACGTCAAGATACTTTAAGTCAGGCTACCGTCAAGACTCTTGACGTAAAGATATTTCCCGTTATGATGGCGCCATGGCAAACAAGGAAGCGATTCAGCAGATCGTGGAGCAGTGGGCGCGGGAGCGGCCGGATCTCGATACCTCGGGGTTCGAGGTCGTGGGACGCATCCTGGTCCTCTCGGATCATCTGCGCCGAAGGGTGGGCGACGCCCTCGCGCCCCTGGGGCTCGGCCTCTGGGGATTCGACGTCCTGGCCACGCTGCGGCGCCAGGGCCCGCCGTTCCGGCTGACGCCGACGGAACTGAGCCAGGCCACCATGCTCACGTCGGGGGCCATGACCAATCGGCTGGACCGGCTCGAGGAGGCGGGGCTGGTGCGTCGGGACCGCAATCCCGACGACCGTCGCGGCGTGCTGGTGGTGCTGACCGGGGCCGGCCATGAGCTGGTGGACCGGGCCGTCGCCGTCCGCTTCCAGGAGGCGGCCGCCGCCGTCGCCCCCCTGACCGCACAGGAACGCGAGACGACGGCGGCCCTGTTGGGGAAGCTGCTGGCTTCTCTGGAACTCGAATCGTCCGAGCGGCCCGCGCCGCGGGGACGGGAGGCCCCATGACCAAATCCTCGTTTCTGGAGCACGTGAACATCACGGTGCGGAACCCCAGGGCCACGGCGGAGCTCTACCGTGATCTCTTCGGCTGGACGATCCGCTGGTCCGGCAAGGGCATCCACGACGGCGATGTCTACCATGTGGGCGACGCAGGCTCGTACATCGCCGTCTACTCCCGCGGCGGGTCCGACGCACCCGGGGACACCTACGACACGATCGGCGGGCTGAACCATCTGGGGGTGGTGGTCGACGATCTCGACGCGGTGGAGCAGGCGATCGTGGCGGCCGGCTTCACGACCCGCAACCACGCCTCCTACACGCCGGGACGCCGCTTCTACTTCGATGATCCGGATGGGATCGAGATCGAGGTCGTGACGTACTCCTAGGGCCGTCTTGCTCGCGCAGCCGACGTCCCCTCACCTCACCGCGTCGATGATCCTCTGGAAGTACGGCGGCATCTCGTGCCGCGGGTACCACGCCAGCGCCATCTCCTGGTCCAGCCACTTCCCCGGGCAGAGGTCCGCCAGCGATCCGTCCGCCAGCCGCGGCGCGGCCACGTCCTCCGCCAGCACCGTGTAGCCCAGTCCGGCGGCCACCAGGTCGGCCAGGGCGTCGGGGTTGTTGACCAGATGGCGGCGCTCGCGGGCGCCGGCGCGCAGGCCGTGCTGGCGGAGGAAGGCGAAGGTGGCGTCGTCCTGCTCGTTGAAGTCGATGATGCGCTCGGCGGCGAGAAGCGCGGACAGGTTGCGTCCGCGCCAGGCGCGCGGCCCCACCAGGAGGTGGCGGACGGGCGCCAGGAGCTTGGCGTCCAGCTCGTTGACCACGTCGTCGCGGGGGATCACCGCGAGCTGGGCGGCGCCGGTCTTGAGGCGGCCCAGGCCGCGGCTCTCGTCGTCCAGGTCGAAGGCCAGGGCCACGGCCGGCAGGTCCGGCAGCACCGCGGCGATCTGGGGGATCACGCGGCAGCGCATCAGGCTGGAGGGACCGGTCAAGGTCACGCGCACGGCCTTGGCGGCGGGATCGCGGTGGAGGAAGGCCAGCAGCTCGCCCTCAAGATCGCCCACGCGCTGGCTCCAGCGCACCAGGGCCTCGCCCTCGGCGGTGGGGCGCATGCCCTTGCGCGAACGCACGAACAGCGTCACGCCCAGATCGCGCTCCAGGGCCCGGATGCGCTGGGTGACCCCCGTCTGGCTCAGTCCGATCTCCCGCGCGGCCCCGTGGACCGTGCCCTGGCGGATGATGGCGAGGAAGGCCTCGAGGCCGTGGTTCAGTAAACTCATTGTAATTCATCAATAACTGAGATTAATCCATTATTCAAATCGTTTCCGCGCTTCTACCTTGCCGCCCATCGAACACCCGAACCGTGGGAGCGAGGAAACCATGGGCAAGCAGACGGACGGCAAGGCGGGTCAGAAGGTCATCCTGGCCTACAGCGGCGGGCTGGACACCTCGGTGATCCTGGTCTGGCTGCAGGAGCAGGGTTACGAGGTCATCGCCTACATCGCCGACGTGGGGCAGACCGACGACCTGGCCGCGGCGGAGGCCAAGGCCCTGGCCTGCGGCGCCGCCAAGGTCTACGTGGAGGACCTCAAGGAGGAGCTGGTCACCGACTACGTCTTCCCCATGATCTCCGCCAACGCCGTGTACGAGGGGCGCTACCTGCAGGGCACCGCCGTGGCGCGGCCGCTCATCGCCAAGCGGCAGATCGAGATCGCCCATGCCGAGGGCGCCGCCTGCGTGTCCCACGGCGCCACGGGCAAGGGCAACGACCAGGTGCGCTTCGAGCTGGGGTACTACGCGCTGGATCCGGGCATCACCGTGATCGCGCCCTGGAAGGATCCCGCGTTCCTGGCGGCCTTCAAGGGGCGGGGCGACATGATCGCCTACGCCCAGGCCCACGGCATCGAGGTGAAGTCCACCGCCGCCAAGCCCTACAGCGAGGACGAGAACCTCCTGCACATCAGCCACGAGGCCGGGATCCTGGAGGAGCCCGACCTGGCGGCGCCGGAGGAGGTCTACTCGCGGACCGTGGCGCCGGAGCTGGCGCCGGACGCGCCCGTGTCGGTGCGCATCGCCTTCAAGAACGGCGTGCCCACCGGCGTGACCAACCTGGACGACGGGACCGAGGTCATCGGCGCCCTGCCGCTCTTCAACTACCTCAACGCGCTGGGCTCGACCCACGGCATCGGGCGCCTGGACATGGTGGAGAACCGGTTCGTGGGCGTGAAGTCGCGCGGCGTGTACGAGACGCCCGGCGGCACCATCCTGCTGGCGGCCCACCGCGACCTGGAGGGCGTGGCCATGGACCGCGAGGTCATGCGTCTGCGCGACATGCTGTCGGCCAAGCTGGCGGAGCTCATCTACAACGGCTTCTGGTTCAGCCCGGAGATGGAGTTCCTCATGTCCGCGGTGGCCAAGAGCCAGGAGCTCATCGACGGCCACGTGACCGTGAAGCTCTACAAGGGCGGCGTGTACCCGCTGGCCCGCTTCAGCCCCAGCTCGCTCTACGACAAGGAGCTGTCCAGCATGGAGGTGGAGGGCGGGTTCGACCAGATGGACGCCAAGGGCTTCATCCGCATCAACGCCATCCGGCTCAAGGCGCACCACGCCATCTGCCAGAAGCGGCTCCAGGCCAAGACGGTGGTCCAGGCCCCCGAGCAGGCGGCCACGGCGTGAGCACCCTCTGGCAACGCGACGAGCCCGTGGATCCCTGGTTCGAGGCCTTCCTGGCCGGCGAGGACCGGGAGCTGGACCTGCAGCTTGTTCCGCACGACTGCCGCGCCTCGCTGGTGCACGCGCGCATGCTCCAGGATCTGGGCGTGCTGTCGACGGAGGAGCTGAGCGCCATCGCGGCGATCCTGGAGGAGATCCGGGAGCACGCCGAGCGCGGCGAGTTCCGCATCGCGCCCGACGAGGAGGACGGCCACACGGCCATCGAGAACGTGCTGGTGGCGCGGTGCGGCGACGCGGGCAAGAAGATCCACACCGGCCGCTCGCGCAACGATCAGGTGCTCACGGCCCTGCGCCTGTGGGAGAAGGAGCAGCTCGCGGCGCTGCTCGCCGCGCTGGACGCCTACGTCGACGCCTTGGACACGGCGCGCGCCCGGCAGGGGCACGTGGCCATGCCCGGCTACACCCACATGCAGGCGGCCATGCCCACCACGGTGGATGTGTGGCTGGGCAGCTTCGCGGCCGCCGCGGCCGACGACCGCCGCTATCTGGAGCTGGCCCAGGAGGCGGTGGACCAGTGTCCGCTGGGTACGGCCGCCGGGTTCGGCGTGCCCGTCTTCGCCCTGGACCGCGCCCGCACCGCCGCCGAGCTGGGGTTCGCGCGCGTGCAGACCAACCCGCTCCACGCCCAGCTGAGCCGCGGCCGCACCGAGGCGCTGCTGCTGTCGGCCTGCGGGCAGGCGATGCAGGGGCTGAATCGGCTGGCCGCCGACCTGCTGCTCTTCTCCACGCGCGAGTTCCATCTGGTGTCCCTGCCGGAAGCCCTCTGCACCGGCAGCTCCATCATGCCCCAGAAGCGCAACGCCGACGTGCTGGAGCTGGTGCGCGGCAGCCTGCACGTGGTGCTGGGGGAGGAGGCCAAGATCCGCACCCTCACGGCGGGCCTCATGTCCGGCTACAACCGCGACGTGCAGCTCTCCAAGGGGCCGTTGATGAACGGCGTGAAGACCACCCTCAACGGGCTGCGCGCCATGACCATGGTGCTGGAGGGATTGACCGTGGACGCGGAAGCCTGCGCCGCCGCGCTCACCGACGAGCTCTACGCCACCGAGCGCGCGCTGACCCTGGTGGCCCAGGGCGTCCCCTTCCGCGACGCCTACCGCCGTGTGGCGGCCGGCGAAAAGCTCCGTCGCAACGATCAAGCGAAAGGTGCCTGAGATGACCTCTGCCTGGAAGACCCTGCAGGCGCTCCGCGACCTCTGCGGCGACCGCAAGACCCAGGGCCTGGACGACGAGTCCCTGGCCCCCTTCCTGGCCGCCGACGCCGACCTCCAGGCCGCCGTGGCGGAGGCCCTGACCAAGGCGGAGCAGCTCCTCGCCGTCACGCCGGAGCTGGCCATGGCGGACGAGAACGAGCTCTGCGCCGCGCTGCAGGGCGACTACCTCAACTTCTACGGCGACTCCGCGCGCAGCCCCTACGTGCCTCTGGCCGCCCGCGGCCCGTGGATCGTCACCCTGCACGGCGCGGTGCTCCACGACTCCGGCGGCTACGGCATGCTGGGTCTGGGCCACGCGCCCGCCGCGGTGGTGGACGCCCTGGCGCAGCCGTGGGTGATGGCGAACGTGATGACCCCGAGCCTCTCGCAGAAGAGGTTCGCCGACCTGCTGCGCGCCGAGATCGGCCACACGCGCGGCGGCTGCCCGTACAGCCGTTTCCTCTGCCTCAACAGCGGCTCCGAGTCCGTCACCATGGCGGCGCGCATCACGGACCTCCACGCGTACCGGCAGACCCAGCCCGGCGCGCCCCACGCCGGCCATCAGATCCGCTACCTGAGCCTGGCCGGCGGCTTCCACGGCCGCACGGATCCGGCCGCGCGCATCTCGGGATCCACGCTGGCCACATACCAGGGGAACCTGGCCTCGTTCCGCGACCGCGACCAGCTCACCCTGGTGGAGCCCAACGACCTGCAGGGCCTGACGGAGGTCTACGCCGCGGCCGCGGCGCAGGGCGTGTTCTTCGAGGGGTTCTTCATCGAGCCGGTGATGGGCGAGGGCGAGCCCGGCCTGGGCCTCACGCCGGAGTTCTACGCGCTCGCCCGCCAGCTCGCCGACGAGCACGGCTCGCTGCTGGTGTGCGATTCGATCCAGGCCGGCTTCCGCGCCACCGGGCACCTGAGCATCGTGGACTACCCGGGGTTCCAGGGCTTGCCCGCGCCGGACCTGGAGACCTTCTCCAAGGCCCTCAACGCGGGGCAGTACCCGCTGTCGGTGCTGGCGCTCAGCCCCGAGGCGGCGGCCCTCTACGTGACCGGCATCTACGGCAACACCATGACCACCTGCCCGCGCGGGCTGGAGGTGGGCTGCGCCGTGCTGGAGGCGGTCACGGACGACCTGCGCGCGAACATCCGCGAACGCGGAACCCAGCTCAAGGATCAGCTCGAGGCGCTGGCCGAGGAATTCGGCGACGGCGTGCTCGGCGTCCAGGGAACCGGCCTGATGGTGAACATCGAGCTGGACCCGCGGCGGTTCCCCGTCTGCGGCCCCGGCGGCCTGGAGGAGGGCCTCCGCCGCCGGGGCATCCACATGATCCACGGCGGCCACAACGGGCTGCGCTTCACGCCGCACTTCGGCATCACGTCGGCGCAGGTGGCGCTGATCGTGGCCGGGGTGCGGGGTGAGCTGCAGGCCCGGGCGCTGGCGGAGCAGGCGACGGGCTGAGGCGCAGGCCGCAGCCCCTCGGGGATGGTGGACGGGACGGCAGGGGCCGTGGGGGATCTCGCCCTACCGCTCCCGTTCCGCCTCCCGCACGAACTCGCGCAGATCCGACCGCAGCACCCTCTCCAGCTCGCCGCGCTTCTCCTCCGGCGTCTCCACGAAGAGGAATCCGAACACCCCGGTGCTTCCCACGTCCATGGGGCGTTGCTCCAGCACACGCGTGAATCCCGCGGCCAGACGCGCGTGGTCGAACCCCGCGATGCGTTCCGGCGGCAGGCCCGTGCTGTTGTCCAGCACCACCACGCTGAAGAGGCGGTCCCGGCGCGACGCGAAGATGCGCGTCCAGTCGGGACGCTCGTCGTTGAGATAGGCCAGGTAGGGGTTGAAGCCGTAGCCCAGGGCCGTGAGGTCCGCGGTGGTGCACCAGCCGCCGAAGCGCAGGGGGTTGAACTCGATGGGCGTGATGCGGCCCGCGTCGTCCACCCGCACCTCCACGTGCACCGGGAAATCGCGCCAGCCGGCCAGCCGACCCACCTGGGCGAGGTAGGCGGTGAACCGTTCCAGGTTCGCGGCGACGATCCGTTCGCCGGTGACGTAGACGCGGTCGCCCACGTCGTCGGCGGAGCTGAACAGGTGGTGGAGGATGTTGGTGATCACGGGCTCGCCGCGGGCGTCGTAGTAGGCGTCCACGGCGTATTCCTCGCCGTCGATGATCTCCTCCAGCAGCAGGCTCGACGCATCCAGCACCTCGCGCGGATACGGCGCCGCCGATGCCGCCGCCTGCGCCTCCAGCGCCCGTCGCACGGCGGGCCACTGCTCCTTCCGCCGCACCACGTGCACCCCCAGGCTGAAGAACCCCACCGCCGGCTTGATGACGAAGGGATGGCCCACGGACGCGGGATCCAGGTGAGCCAGCTCCTCCGACCGCACCTCGCGGAAGCGCAGGTCCGGGTGCAGGTCCCGCAGCATGCGGCGGAAGCGGAGCTTGTCCTTGCACGACGCGACGGCGTCGGGCAGGTGCGTGAAGTCCAGATGTTCGGCCACCCAGCCCAGGGCGTTCTCGCTGTTGGTCAGCACGCGCGTTTGCGGATCGCGGCGCAGACGGGCCACGGCGTCGGCCTCGGACAGGGCGCCGGGGGCAGAGGCGAAACCGAGGTCGCGGGCGGCGGGGGTCAGGACTATGGGGAGGGCTTGGTCCTGGATCGTGCGACGGAGATGTTCCGAAACATAAGGCCTGTCCAAGAGGATCATGAGTTGTGCCTCGGAGATTGTGCCTACACCGGATTCAGGGCTCAGTAGCCTCGTAACTTCAATGATTCCATTGCTGGATTGCAAGGAAACTGTCCCGAAACCACGGAGGCACATTTTCCGAGGCACAAGCGTCGGGCTTGAAGTGGGTCGGGATTTCTGGTATGTTCGGAGTCCGAACAAAGTGATGGATGAGAGGACCCGCCCATCGTCCAACGGCCGCCGCCGCCCTCCACCCCTTCTCGCAAAGGCATCGCCCATGCGCACCTGGACCCCTCTCCTCCTGCTCCTCGCCCTGACCGCCGCCGCTTCCGCCGCCGTCATCCCCGTGGGCCTGGGCAGCTACGACACCGCTCTGCCCGCAGGCGAGGTGGGCCCCCAGAACTCCTCCGGCGTGGACGTGGCGCCCAAGGTGGCGCCGGGCTTCGCGCAGCCGGCCCAGTCCAACGACTTCTGGAGCAGCCTGATCTATCCGTTCTACGGCGACCCCCACACCAACGTGCTCTACGCCCATCCGTTGATGGTCAAGGCCGTGGGGGGCGGGCTGCGGATCGGCCACACGGCCACGCCCGTGTACGCCGCGCAGGACTACCTCTTCCCGTGGTCGCAGCAGCTCACCGTGGGGGTGGCGGGGCTCAACGCGCCGCGCACAGAGACCCTGGCCTACGGCGACTGGACCGTCACCGCGCGGTGGGACGATGGCGCGCGCACCATGGAGGCCGTGTTCGGTCACGGGCTGCCGTTCGTGTTCTTCCGCGTGACCGGCGGGAACGCCGTGGTGACGCCGGAGGGCGCTTTCACCACCTGGTACGACCAGGACGGCGTGCTGGGTCTTACCATCCAGGGCCGCCACTTCGGCGTGTTCGCGCCCACGGGCGCCGCGTGGACGGGGTCGGGGCCGCTGCAGTCCACGCTGGACGGCGCCGGCTACCTCTCCATCGCGCTGCTGCCCGACGCTCAGACCTCCACGCTGGAGCTCTTCCGCGCGCACGCCTACGCCTTCGTCACCGACAGCCGCGTGGCCTGGGACTACGACGAGGCCGCCGCCACCGTCACCACCACGTACACCTACGACACCGAGCTCATGGAGAGCAACGGTACGAGCGTGGATCAGACCATGACCGCGCTGTACCGGCACCAGTGGCTGCACAGCGACGCGCCCGTGACCGGGTTCTCGTACCCGTCGGTCAACGGGGAGATGAAGTTGATCGAGGGCAGCGTGTTCACCACGGTGCTGCCGTTCCACGGCGTGCTGCCGGCGCTGCCGGACCGCGGCGACTACAACCCCGCGGATCTGCTGGCCCACGTGCAGGACGCGGCCGCGGAGACCCTGCCCACCGGGCCCACCTACGAGAACGGCAAGGCCATGGGACGCTTCGCGCACCTGGTGCCCATCGCGGACCAGCTGGGGGCCACGGCGGAGCGGGACCACTTCCTGACGGAGATCAAGGCGCGGCTGGAGGAGTGGTTCACCGCGGGCGGCGAGCAGCAGTACGTCTACGACGACGAGTGGAGCGTACTGACCGGCTACCCGTCGGGCTACGGCGCCGACAACCAGATCAACGATCACCACTTCCACGCCGCCTACGCCGTCATGGCCGCGGCCACGGTGGCGCGCTACGACAGCCTGTGGGCGTCGCCCGACCACTGGGGCGGCATGGTCAACCTGCTCATCCGCGACGCCAACAGCTGGGACCGCGCGGACCCCATGTTCCCCTTCCTACGCTCCCACGACGCCTACGCCGGCCACTCCTGGGCCGCGGGCCACGGCGACTTCGGCGACGGCAACAACCAGGAGTCCAGCTCCGAGTCCATGAACTTCGCCACCGCCGCCATCCTCTGGGGCGAGGCCACCGGCCAGACGCAGATCCGCGACCTGGGCGTGTACCTGCACGCCACGGAGACCACCGCGGTGCAGCAGTACTGGTTCGACGTGGACGACGCCGTGTTCCCCGCGGCCTATCCGCATGTGGCCATCGGCATGGTGTGGGGCGGCAAGGGCGTGCACTCCACGTGGTTCGGGGCGGATCCGGAATTCATCCACGGCATCAACATCCTGCCGATCCAGGGAGGGTCGCTGTACCTGGGGCACCATCCCGACCACGTGCTGGCCAACTACGCGGAGATCGTGGCGGAGAACGGCGGGCAGCCGGACATCTGGCAGGACCTGCTGTGGGAGTACCTGGCGCTGGCGGACGCCAACCTGGCCCTGTCCCACTACGTGGCCGACATCGGCTACGAGCCCTTCGACGGCGAGTCGCGGGCCCACACCCTGCACTGGCTGTACAACCTGAAGGCCATGGGGCGGGTGGACACCACCGTGCTGGCGGACATCGCCACCTACGCCGTGTTCCGGGACGGCGCCGGCGACCGCACCTACGTGGCGTACAACGCCGGCGACGCCGAGCGCACCGTCACCTTCACCGACGGCTTCACGCTCACGGCGGGGCCGGGGGAGCTGGCGTCGGCCAACACGTCCGTGCAGGATCCCGACGCGCCGGTGGCGCTGCTCTTCGTGGACCGCACGTCGGGCAAGGATCCCCTGACCATCCACGCCCAGGGCAGCCACAGCTTCGACCGCAACGGCCTGCCGCTGACCTACGCCTGGACCTTCGAGGACCTGGGCGCGAGCACGGCGGCCGACACGTCCGTGACCTACCACGACCTGGGCGACCACTGGATCCGCCTCACGGTCACCAACACCCTGGGCCTGTCCGACAGCGACAGCGTGCTGGTCACGGTCCTGCCCAGCGGCACGCCCTTCGCGGGGACGCCGGCGCCGGTGCCCGGACGCATCGAGGCGGAGGACTACGACCTGGGCGGCGAGGGCATCGCCTACCATGACGCGGAGGCCGCCAACATCGGCATGCTCTACCGCACAGGCGAGGGCGTGGATCTGGAGTGGGCCGCCGGCGGCGGCTACGACGTGTACTGGATCGTGGCCGGCGAGTGGCTGGAGTACACCATCACCGCGGCGGAGACGGGGCTCTACGACATCGTGCCGCACGTGGCCACGGTGCCGGGCTTCGGCAACTTCACCCTCTCCATCGACAACGAGGACGTGAGCGGCGTGCGGAACGTGACGTCCACCGGCGGCTGGCAGTTCTGGACGCCCATCCGCATCGAGAACGTGCCGCTGACCGCGGGGCGGCACATCATGCGCCTGGACTTCGACTCGGAGACGGACCTGAACGGCTGGCTGTTCAGCCTGAATTATATCGACGTGGAGGGGCCGCATCCCGTGGGCGTGGAAAGCGCGGCGACGCCGACGGCGCTGCGCCTGGACCGCGGCTATCCCAACCCGTTCAACCCGAGCACCACGCTGCGCTTCGAGCTGCCGCGGGCGGGCCGCGCCGAGCTGGCGGTCTTCGATGCCGCAGGCCGGCGCGTGGCCACCCTGGTGGACGGCGTGAAGACCGCGGGCGCCCATCGGGCCGTCTGGGACGGCCGCGACGCCGAGGGCCGGACCGTGCAGGCGGGGGTGTACTTCGCCCGCCTCCAGACCGCGGACGGCGTGGAGACGGGCAAGCTGGTGCTGCTGAAGTAGGCTGCGGATCGGCCTACGTGTACGCCAACGACCCCGCCTCCGACGGCGGCACCTTGAAGTATCGCTTGAACTCGCGGCTGAACTGGGACGGGCTCTCGTAGCCCACCTCGAAGGCCACGGTGTTCACACGCATGCCCTGGTTCACCAGCAGGCCCTTGGCCTTGTCCAGGCGGATCTTCTTCAGGTACTGCAGCGGCGAGTCGCCGGTCACGCGCTTGAAGGCGCGGTGGAAGGACGACACGCTCATGGCGTTCTCCTCCGCCAGCATCTCCACGCTGATGGACTGGCGGAAGTCGCCGTGGATGCGGTCCAGGGCGCGGGCCACCGCGGCGTACGGCGTGCCGTGCTGGGTCAGGGACGACAGCACCCGCCCCTGCTCGCCCCGCAGCGCGCGGTAGACGATCTCCTGCACGGCCGCCGGCCCCAGGATCCTGCTGTCCGCGGGATCCTCCAGGCATTTCAGGAGCCGAGCCGTGGCCTCGATCATGTCCTCGTCCATCCGCGCCGGCTCCAGCCCTTTCGGCGGCGTCCCCGTCTCCCCGCGGCTCGGCCGCAGGCCCAGGCTCGCCACCAGGGAGTGCAGGGCGGTCAGGTCGATGTCGATGCGCAATCCCAGAAGCGGCCCGTCCGCGGCCGGATGCGTCTCGCACTCGAAAGGCATCGGGACGCCCAGGACCAGGTAGGTGTCCTCGTCGTAGCGGAACGTCCGGTCGCCCAGATGCCCGATCTTGTGCCCCTGGCCGATGATCACGATGCCGGCGCTGTAGATCAACGGCGCCCGGCCCACCTTCTCCGTCACCCAGAAGAACTGCACGCCGGGCACGCCCGTGGCCACGGCGCCGCGGGTGGCGGGGGTCCGGAGCCGTTGCTGAAGGGCGTGGAATGCAGGGGAGAGACGGGACATGGGGCCTCCGAGGGGATCGGGTCCGGGATCGATACATGGACATGATACTCGCAGGAGGTCCGCCGGTGAATGGGGGATCCTGGCGAAGCCGTGCTTGATCGTGCTGCGGTCCGCAGGAAGCGTCCAGACTTGCGGCGGACGCCCTGTCCGTGTATCCCATGCGTTGTGCCGCGGAAAATGTGCCCGAGTCGTTTTGGGCCGCTTTCTGGAATACCGGCTGTTGAAAACATTGAAGTTACGAAGTCGGAATGGGCTCAGTCGAGCCCAGGCACAATTTCAGCGGCACAACTTACGGGAGACGCCTCGTGACCGACCATGCCCTGCCCTCCACCTACGCCCAGACCCTCCGCACCCTCATCCGCTACGCCGTGGCCCTAGGGATCCTGGGCCTGCTCATCGGCATCTCCTACCAGGAGTCGGCCCACAAGCTGACCCACGCCGCGGCGCCGGACGGCCTGCGGTTGCAGGCCACGCTGCCGCTGGCGCTGGTGCACGGCCACGTGTTCACCATGGGCGTGCTGATGCCCCTGGCGCTGGCGGGTGCCCTGGTGCTCGCGCTGAAGGCGGGCGGAGCGCCGCTGGGGCCGCGCATGCTCGCCACGCTCACGCGCGGCTACCTGCCCTTCGCCGCCGCCAGCATGGCGCTGCAGCTCTTCAAGGGGTACTTCATCCTGCTGGCGGTGCGGGGCGGGGAGCTGGACATGGGGGCGGTGGACGCGGCGTTCCTGGGGGGATCGGCCGCGCTGCGCTACGGGGTCTACGCCGTGGTGCACGCCGGCATGGGGATCACCCTGGGCACCGTGCTGGTGGGGCTGTGGCGGAGCCTGGGGCGGAGGGCCTGAGGCCTGCCCCGGTCAGCGCCTGGACCAGAGCAGCTTCCCGCCCTGCCCGTTCCACAGCTCCAACCCGTTGGAGAAAGCCTGCACGCGTAGGCTGGCCACCGTGCCGTCGGCGTGGACCATGAGCAGGCGCTCGCCGCGCACCTCCCAGCGACCGCGGCCCGAGGAGCCGCTCAGCACGGTGCCGGCGCCGGACGAGGCGCCGGCCGATCCCGACGACCGCAACGATCCGTCCGGCAGCAGGGTCATGCCGCTCTCGGCGAAGACGGCGCCGCCATCGGAGGTTCCGTAGTCACCCATGCCGCTGCGGTAGTAGCCCGTGTCGTAGCTGCCGGCCACCAGCGGCGGGTGCGTGGCCGGGGCCAGGCTCACCGACGCCACCACCTGCCGCGTGGCGCCGTCGAGCGCCTGGAAGGACGCGGGGTCCGCGGCGCGGATCACCAGCGAGGCCCCCGGGGCGGCGAGCACGTACCAGCGTTCGTGCATCTGCGTCACTACGTCCAGCCGCACGCCTTTCTGCCCAGCCACCGCCGCGTCCTGGATCTGAGGCGCCAGGTGCGTCACGTTGAAGAGCTGCAGGAGCAGCATCATGCCGTCATGCGGCGGCACGGCCGGGCCGGCCACGATCATGATCTGGCTCTGCGCGCTCCGGTTCAGCAGCGTCACGTCCGAGTTGCGGTCGTACTGGGCCGTGAAGCCGTCGGGCACCGTCAGCGAGGCGATGGCGCCCGCGGTGCGGTGGGTGCCGGCCACGGCGGGCGCGGCGGGGCCGGCGAGGAGGGCGGCGGTCGCGATCAGGTAGGCGAAGACGATGCGGGTCATGGGCTTCCGTCCTGGACGGGGTCACATCACGGCGCCGAAGCAGCGCCTTCATGAACCTAAGCGGGATTCGCGGCGAAATCGGCTGACGCTTTCTCGTGCGGTAAGCCACCCTTCTTGTCCTGAAAAACGACGGATGATATCCTGGATCACCGATCCGGGCACTTCCGCCCGGCGGCGATCCCCCAGACACAGGACGCAAGAGGAGGGCAGCATGAACGCTGTCTCACGCATCCGCCGGAACGCCGGACGGGTCGCGACGCTGCTGTCGACCATCGCCGTCGCCCTGACGTTCGCCGTCGTCCCCGCCGCAGCCGACCCCTTCGTCTGGATCCTGCCCGACGGCCAGCAGACCTGGACCGCCGGCACCACCCACTCCATCACCTGGGCCGGCGGCACGTCGTTCATCGGCGCCCTGGCCGTATACCCGGTGGGCGATCCGTTCAGCCCGCTGCTGCTGGGCCAGAGCTTCAGCAACATCGGCTCCTACACCTGGGCCATCGATCCCAACACGGCGCCGGGCTCGTACTTCCTGCGCATCGTCATGATGGACGACTCGTTCTTCGAGAGCACGCCGTTCACCATCGGGCCGCCACTGGAGTGCCTCTCCGGCTGTTCGCTGGTGAGCGCGTCCACGCCCATGGCCGACAACATCGCGGGCACCCTGCCGCAGCCGGCCTGCGGGGCCACGGCGCAGGAGGCCGCTGCGGCGGCGGAGGCCTACGTGATGGCCCAGTTCGATCTCCAGTGCTTCTCGGGCTACGCCGTGGATCCCGGCTCGCTGAACCTGCAGGTCACCTTCCTGCCCGGCGGCGACTGCCTCTCCGGCACGGGAGGGATCTACTACGCCGAGGCCACGGCGGTGGGCTGCTGCTGCCCCGACGCGGTGCCCGATGCGGACTGGTCCTGGAGCGACGTGAAGGCGTACTACCGATAGGCGCGCGGCGCCGCCTGCCGGTCGTGGCGGGCGGCGCCTTCCTCGCGATCCTGCCCGGCGAGTGCGCGACATGATGAACAAATATTTTCAATTCATGATAGACTGACGGGAACGAGCGCCGGCGCTCCCGACCGGCCGCCCTCCAACGCGGAAGGAGTGGCTCATGCATCCCGCTCGGATCCTCGGTCCGGCTCTCTGCCTCCTCGCGCTGTTTCCGATTCAGGCTGCCGTCGCCGCCGTCCTGGATCTGGAGGATCTCGGCGCCTCCGTCTGGGGTGTGGTCACGGATCCCGACGGCCTGCCCGTCGCAGGCGCCACGGTCACCTTCATCGACCGCTCCGCCGTTCCCCTCCAGGCCTACCAGACGCAGACGGATGCGCTGGGCCGGTACGGCAACGTCACCGTGGGAGTCGACGCGGCCCCACCGTCCACGACGGCCCTCCGCGCCGGCTACCCCAATCCGTTCCACGGCGTCGCCACCCTCGAAATCGCCGTACCCGAAGCCAAGATCCGGGATTCGGCGGACGAGATCGGGATCCATGATCTGCGCGGGCGTAGGGTCGGATGGGTGCCGGCCGCGGTGGGGACCCACGCCGTGCGCACCGGGGGCGGTCCGCTGGCGTTCGGCAGCTACCTCTTTCGGTACGGCGGCGAGTCCAGGCTGCTGACCGGGACGCCGGAGCGGGTCCGCGTGCTGCATCGCGCAGCCGAGGAAGCGGACAAGAGCCTGGTCGGATTCATGCTCCACGTGCAGGCTCCCGACCTGCCGGGCTTCGGCGGCACGTGCCAGCTGGACGACGGGACCGTCAACCAGGTCGACATCACGCTCACGGCGGACTGGGACACCGCGACGCCCTGTGTGCTCTGCCATGAACTGGTGACCGCCATCTATCTGGCGATGGCCGAGTACGGGTTCACGCAGCGTTTGGAAATCGAGTGGCTGCTCTCCGTCCTGTGTCCCACCCGGCCGTCGAGCGAGCATCGGGATTACTGCAGCACGATCGTGACGGCCTACCACACCAGCCTGGTGGACTACTTGTATATCACCATGCCCGCGGACAACATCTGCGTGCTCATCAACGAGTGCGACCCGGGGGAGGGGGTCGCAGCGGATCCCTGAGTGGCGATCGCAGAGGGATGATATCTGTCCGGCATTGCGCCGAGCGCTCGGCCCGGCTAGTCTCGCCCTATGTCCAACGACCACCCCGAAACCCTCCCCACCTCTCCCGATCCGGCCGAGCCCACGGTCCCCTCCACCGCTGCGCGCGAGGCGGGCGGCGTAGTGGGTCCCTACCGCCTGCTGGAGCGCATCGGCAGCGGCGGCATGGGCGAGGTGTGGCGGGCCGAGCAGACCGAGCCCGTGCGTCGCACCGTGGCCCTCAAGCTCATCAAACCGGGCATGGACTCGCGGGAGATCCTGGCGCGCTTCGCCGCGGAGCGGCAGGCGCTGGCGCTCATGGACCATCCCGGCATCGCCCGCATCTTCGACGCCGGGACCACGCCGGAGGGCCGCCCGTACTTCGCCATGGAGTACGTGCATGGCCTGCCCATCGACCAGTACTGCAACAGGCGCAAGCTGGGCACGCAGGCGCGGCTCGCGCTCTTCCAACAGGTGTGCGAGGGCGTGCAGCATGCCCATCAGAAGGCCGTGATCCACCGCGATCTGAAGCCCGGCAACATCCTGGTGGCCGATCTGGACGGCGGGCCGTCGCCGCGCATCATCGATTTCGGCCTGGCCAAGGCCATGACCTACCAGCTCACCGCGGACACCATGTTCACGGCCATGGGGCAGCTCATCGGCACGCCCGAGTACATGAGTCCGGAGCAGTCGGAGCTCACGGGCGAGGACGTGGACACGCGCACCGACGTGTACAGCCTGGGCGTGATCCTCTATCAGCTCCTGGCCGGCGCGCTGCCGTTCGATTCCGAGGAGCTGCGCAAGGCCGGGTTCGACGGCGTGCGCCGCATCATCCGCGAGCAGGAGCCCCCGCGCCCCAGCACGCGGCTGATCAGTCTGGGCGAGGGCGCCAGCGACGTGGCGGCCCAGCGCGGCACCGGGCCGCGGCGCCTGACCCGCGAGCTGGAGGGCGATCTGGACTGGATCGTCATGCGCTGCCTGGAGAAGGACCGCAACCGGCGCTACGGTTCGCCCCAGGAGCTCGCCCAGGACATCCAGCGGCACCTGGAGGACCAGCCCATCATCGCGCGGCCGCCCAGCCGCTCCTATCGCCTGCGCAAGCTGATCCGGCGCAACCGCGCGGCGGCCACCGCGGTGGCCGTGGTGTTCGCAGCGCTGCTGCTGGGCGTGGCCGGCACCACGTACGGACTGGTGAGGGCGCGCGCGGCGGAGAAGGTCGCGCGCAGCGAGCGCGACGAGGCGCGGCGGCAGACGGACATCGCCCAGGCGGTGAACGACTTCCTCAACCACGATCTGCTGGCCGCCGTGGCGCCCTCGGCCGCGGCGGGACGCGGCAAGGACGTGTCCATGCGCGAGGTGCTGGACGCCGCGGCCGCCAGCCTGGAGGACAGCGAGGCCACGCGGGCGCGCTTCGCCGACAAGCCGCTGGTGGAGGCCGCCATCCGCACCACCCTGGGACAGACCTACCAGATGCTGGGGGAGTACGACCAGGCGCAGACGCACCTGCAGCGCGCCCTGGATCTGCGCCGCGCGCATCCGGGCGATGACGGCATGGGCCTGGCCGGCGCCCTGGCCGAGATGGGCGAGCTGGCCGAACAGCAGGGACGCTACGCCGAGGCCGAGGCCCTGCTGGGCGAGGCCCTGGAGCGCCAGGCCGCCGCAGGCGTCGGCTCCGATGCGGCGACGGTGGCGTGGCTGAGCGCGCGCGCCCGCGTGGTGGGCCGGCTGGGCCGCAGCGCGGAGGCGGAGCCGCTGCTGCTCGAGGCGGTGGCGGTGGGCCGGGAGCACCTGGGCGTGGAGCACCCGCGCACGCTGGCGGCCCTGGGTTCGCTGGCCAACTTCTACCAGGAGCTGGGCCGGTTCGACGCGGCCGAGCCCCTCCAGCTGGAGGTGCTTGAGGTCCGCCGCCGCATCGCCGGCGACGAGGATCTCGAGGTGATCCGCACCATGAACAACCTGGCCAACGTGTACGCCAGCCAGGGTCGTCTGAGCGATGCCATGCCGCTCTACCACCGCGCCCTGGAGCTCAAGCGCCGCCTCCTGGGCGACGACCACCCCAGCACCCTGAATACCATGAACAACCTGGCCACGGTGCAGGAGATCCGCGGCGACTACGCGCTGGCGGAATCGCTGCACCGCGAGGTGTACCAGGCCCGTGCCGCCACCCTGGGCGACGACCACCCGCGCACCCTGCTCAGCGGCAAGAGCCTGGCCTTCATGCTGACGCGCCTGGGCCGTCTGGACGAGGCCGAGGCTCTCAACCGCCGCATCGTGGCCGCCGCCACGCGCACCCTGGGCGCCGACCATCCCCAGACCATCGACGCGCAGGACGGGCTGGCCGTGATCCTGCTGACCCGCGGCCGCGCCGCGGAGGCCGAGCGCCTGCTGCGCCGCCTGGAGTCCACCCTGCGCGAGAAGCATCCCGACGACGACTTCACCCGCGCCTACGTGGGCGCCCACTGGGGCCTGGCGCTCGCGGCGCTGGACCGGGTCGACGAGGCCGTGGCCGCGTGGGACTCGGTCGCGGACATCCTGCCGCCCGGCGAGGCGGAGACGCTGCTGGTGCAGCGGGAAGCGGTGAAGGCCTGCGAGCGCTGGGAGGCGGCGCAGCCGGGGCACGGCTACGGCGCGAAGGCGGCGGCGTGGCGGGAGAGGATGGAGGCGGCGCCGGGGGTGTGATTGCGGGCCCGATGATTCCTGGGTCTGGTATACTACATCTATTGATATGCTATCGATGGCTCAGAATGATCAGAGGCAACCATGATTCGATTCGCAGTCTTGGTCGTTGAGGCGATGGTCCTTCTCCTCGGTCTTCTTCCCTTCAACCATGCTCTCGCGAGCCCGCCATGCGACTCCTACGACGAATCGATCCACTGGATCGCTCGCATCGATCTTGATTATCACGCAGACCTCATCCAGCTCATCTTCGAGGACAGCCGCTATTACTACCTCACGAGATACGGCGATGCCCATATCCTGCGTGTCCGTGACGGAATGCCGGGTCCTGAGCTCGCATTCGTCCCGACGGGATTCAACACCAGCAGCATCGATGTCGAGCATGGGGCACTCTTTGCAATCGACGGCACGAACAGCCTGGATGTGTTCAACGTGGCATCTGCTCTCCACCCCGCTCATGTCGAACACCACGAGGTGCCCAGCCCTTCCGCCGTCATGGCGGAGGACTCCCTTCTGGTCGTGGCCACGCGGCTGAACGGGCTCTATGTCTATTCCATCCAGAATCGTCTGAATCTGACACTGGAGTCCGTTACCGAGCTGCCGGCTTCCGGGCGGGTCGTCCTTCGCAACGGGGTCGCGTACGTAACTCACTTCGATGCTTCACTCACTGTGGTGGATCTGTCCGTCCCTGCAGAACCTGTCATCACGGAAAATGTGGCGTTGGATCTTCAGCCTTCGAAGATCGCCGCGAACGACTCGCTCCTGTTCGTTCTCAACCAGTACTCGGGGGTGAGTCTGTACTCACTGGAAGATCAACGGCATCCGGTGCATCTGACCCACATCGCTCTTCCATTTCACTGCATGGACATCGATGTGAACGAGGATTTGGCCTGCATCGCGATTCAAGGTGCGGCCGGTCCTTCCGGAGGTGGACTCGCTGTTCTGGACATCCGCAATCCGCGAGACGCGAGGGTTCTCGGCCTTGGCATGGCGCCTCATACGTGCTCAAAGGTCGCCATTGCAGGAGACAAGATCGTCTGCGGTTGGAACAGGAATCGGCTGGATGTCATCGATATCGGAAACATGAGCATGCCGCAGGCTCTGAACCTCCATGAGGTGTCCCAGATGCCGAGTCGTCTCTCAGTACTCGGAAACATTGTCGTTGCTATGAGTGGTCGTGGAGGTGTGAGTGACGCCTGCGGGTATGCGGTCCTCGATGCAGCCGATCCATTGGCGATCAGCACGGCTTATTCGCGAACGATGCCGGATGTTTCGCCGGAAGCCATGGCATTCATCGAAACCGTCGGTTGCATGGCCGGCCAATCCTGGGAAGACGGCCAATGGAAGTGCAGGATCCAGGCGATTGACTTCAGCAGTCCTTCTCGTCCGCTTCACATGGGGATGACCGTCATCTCGGGCAGCCCGTATCAGGTCGTAGCTGTCGAGAAGACACTCTGCCTCACGTTCAAGGACAGTGCGGATCTCGCCATCGTCGACATCTCGGATCCATGGCGTCCGGCGCTCATCCGGCGGTATTCGCTTGCCGGATCCTATGCTGCGCTAGCGGCAACAGGAACGATGCTCTTCGCGAAGAGCGGGGACAGGCTTCAGGTCCTGGACCTCATCCGGCCGCGCGAGCCGCAGGTGTTGAACGAGCTCGAATTGCCGTTCGGCTTCATGAACTTGTTGGCCGTGGACGATGAGTACATCCTCGCCGGAGGCGGAAGCGTTGTGTCCGTGATCCGCTGGAGTTCAGGTGCTGCGCTGCGGCTTTGCGGGACCGTTGAACTACCCAGCACTGCGGTGATGTTGGATCTCCGCGGGACTCTCGGGCTAGCGGCGGGAACATCCCTCTATCTCTTCGATCTGAGTGATCCGTCACACCCGGTCTTGCTCGATGGAAGCATCGGCTTCGTCAGGGATGCCCACTTCCTGGGCGACGTGATCGTGGGAGTGGTGGAGACTCAGAACGGCCAGTTCGGCGATGGAATCGCCTCCCTTCCTCTTCCGTGTTCGACGGTGTCGGTGGAGCCTCCGGAGTCCCGCCCGCAGGAAGGCACGGCCGCATCCGAAGTTGTGATCCTTGCTGTGGCGCCGAACCCTTCGCGATCGAGCATTGACCTGAGCTTCAGGCTCAGTGTCCCCCAGGTCGCCCGAGTCTCTGTCATAGACCTGCGAGGGCGGCTCGTGAGGACTCTGGCCGATGGCGCACTTGCTTCCGGCCTCACCACGCTCCACTGGGACGGATGCGATGAAGATGGGGCGCTTGCAGCAGCCGGCACCTATTTCCTGGCTGTCGTTGGTGAGAAAGATTCTGAATGCCGCAGGATCTGTCTCATCAAGTGACAAAGCCTGAACCCCGGTTCCAGATCGCGGCCGGGGTTGATTCGACTTTTGAACCTTCCGTATCATCAGGGCGCATCCCGATCTCCATCTCCTCCAGCGATCGGAGCCTTCCATGAAGCGCATCCTCCCGGTCCTGTTCCTGATGCTGCCGCTGCTCGCTTCCGCAGCCTCTTTTCACGTCCCCGGGGATTTCGGCAATCTGGAGTACGCCCTGATGTTCGCCTCCAGCGGCGACACCATCCTGCTCGCCGCCGGCGAGTACCACGAATCCGCGCTCACGATGACCCGCCCCGTGGTTCTGCGCGGCGCCACGGGCGATCCTGCCGATGTGATCCTGCTGGGCGACGATGAAGACACCATCCTCACCTGCGACTGGGCCGCGGGGCAGGCGCGCCTGGAAGCGCTCACGCTGAGCGACGGCTGGGGCGAGACGTGCGGCGGAATGCGGCTCGACGGCGGCGCCGACGTGGTGGTCTCCCATTGCGTATTCCGCGGGAACCTGGCCGGATATCTGCCGGGAGGCGGACGCGGTGGCGCCGTCGGGTGCTTCGACCAGTCCCGTCTCATCATGCTGGACTGCCGGATCGAGGACAACAGCGCCGTCGGCGGCGGCGGCGTGTACGGACAGGACACCTCGGTCGTGGAGCTGACGGGATGTCTGATCATCGGAAACGACGCGACCTGGGGCAGCGGCCTGGAGGTGCGCGACGATTGTATCGCGTCGGTGGACCGCTGCACGTTCGTGGACAACATCTCGTACGTCTACTTCTACGGCTGCATCACCACCATCTCCAGCGTCCCGGTGAGGGTCGCATCCAGCATCATCGCCTTCACGTCGCCGGGCATGGCCGTGTATGGCGAGGCCGTGATCACCGACAGCGATCTCTACGGCAACGAGCACGGCGATTGGACCGGCCCCATCGCCGACCAGCTGGCGGAGCCCTGCAACATGGCGGCGGACCCGCTCTTCGTGGCGGAAGAGGTGGGGGACTACCGGCTGCTGCCGGGCTCGCCGTGTCTCGCGGACGGAAACACCTGCGGCGTGGAGATCGGCGCCTTCGGCGTGGGGGGCGCATCGGACGTCGCCGGCGCGGGAGCGGTCCGCGCCGTGACCGTGACCGGCTGCCGGCCCAACCCCTTCAACCCCAGCACCACCGTCTCCTTCGCGCTGGCGCGCGACGGCCGGGTGCGGGTGGATGTGGTGGACGCGGCGGGCCGATCGGTGGCCGTGCTCCTGGACGCGGAGCGGTCCGCGGGCGAGCACGCGGTGGCCTGGAACGGCCGCGACGCGCGCGGCGGCGCGGTGCCGTCGGGGGTGTACTTCGCCCGGGTGGCGGCGGGTGCGGAGCGTGAGGTGCGCAAGCTGACCCTGCTCAAATGACCGCGTGGGCTGCGAGCCCGGTACCGACGACGAGGGGCGGACCCGTTCCGCCCCTCGTCCCGTTTCCGCCCCCGCGCCGGCCGCGCTACTTGACGATGGCCTTCATCACGTCCTGCTCGGAGATGGCCTTGGTGCAGAAGAACCAGTCGTGGCAGGTCACGCCCTCCTTGCCGTCCATGCGGTCCTTGGCCACGCCGCACGAGCCCGCCGGCGGCACGATGACGTCGTCGCCGGGGCGCCAGTCCGCGGGCGTGGCCACCTCGAAGGCGTCGGCCGTCTGCAGGGCCTGCACCACGCGGATCAGCTCGTCGAAGTTCCGGCCCAGGCTCAGCGGGTAGTAGATGATGGTGCGGATCACGCCCTTGGGATCGATCACGAACACCGCGCGCACGGCCTTGGTGCTGCTCTCGCCGGGCTGGATCATGCCGTAGGCCTTGGCCACGTCCATGGTGATGTCCTCGATCAGGGGGAACGTGACCTCCACGTTCTCCATGCCCTTGTAGGAGATCTTCTCCTTGATGGTGCGCAGCCAGGCGATGTGGCTGTAGAGGCCGTCCACGGACAGGCCCACCAGCTTGGTGTTGTAGCGGGCGAACTCCTCCTCCAGCGTTGCGAAGGTCATGAACTCGCTGGTGCACACGGGCGTGAAGTCGGCCGGGTGGCTGAACAGGATGACCCAGCTCCCCTCGTACTGGGCCGGGAAGTCGATGGTGCCCTGGGTGGTCACGGCCTGGAAGGCGGGGGCCTGCTCGCCGATGCGGGGCATGGAGGGCTGGGCGGGGGCGTTCGTGTCGTGGCTCATGGGGGTCTCCTCTTGGGGTTCGGGTTCTCAGGGGCTCCGGATGTCCGGTTCGATTCTGGGATGGTGGATTGCACAGCGCGTGCCAAAAATATTCGAAACATTGAATATATTGGGAGATAACGAGTTAGGTTGGTATCAGCGTGATCCTGCATCATTGATGCAACGAAATGTCGTTGTATGTGGTGCGAGATATGGTGGTGCAACGATATATCGGTGCGGCGGGGCTGGGCACGAGCGCTGGACTCGCCGCTGCTCCCTCCGTACTGTCCCGGAGTCCTGAGCCACCGATCCCCAGGGAGGATCCGATGCGTTCCGAATACCACCAGCACCGTTACTGACGGCCTGACCGGGAGCCCGTGGGGTTCCCACAGCAGCCAGGCCGTCGGCGCGCACCCGCTCCCTGACTCCGAGCTCCTTCCCGGAGCGGCGGGCGGCGGGCCCGTCGCCGCGCGCCTGGGGAGGAGACCATGAGCGAGTCCATCGACCAGGGACCCCGTGTCCCATCGTCGTCCCCGCTGACCGAGACCCTGATCCAGTTGATGTCGCAGAAGAAGGGGCACCCCGCCTCCTTCCGTCATCTGCACCGCGAGGTCGCCCGCAGCCTGGCGAACCAGCCCGAAGGGGCGCTCCGCGCCGCGCTGAACGGGCTCGTGGAGCAGGGGACGGTGATCGGGCTGGGGGACGAGGACTATTTCCTCGCCGAGAACCTGGAAGCCGCCGTCGAGCGGATCTGCGAGGTGGTCGGGGCGTTCCACGCGGGCCGTCCCGATGCGGAGGGCATGCCTTCGGGTGAGATCAAGGCCCGCTTCGGCAAGGGGAGGTCGCTGCGTGCGCGACGCAACATCGACCCGCGGCTCTTCGAGCTGGCCATGGCCCGCGCCCGTGCTTCAGGCAGGGTCCGGGACGGCGGGTCCGGGATCCTGCCCGCAGGCTTCTCTCCCTCGGCGGAGCAGCGCCGGGAGATGGAGCGGCTGGATGGGGCGGTGATCGCCGCCGTGGCCGCGCGCCGGTACCATCGTCTCGGCCTGGGAGAATTGGCCCGCGATCTCCGCCTGGACCGCAGCCGCCTGCGCACCGTCCTGTTCCGACTGCAGAAGGAAGGGCGCCTGCTCCGCTACGCGGAGGACCGGTACATCGACGCCGAAGCTCTGGCCGGGGTCCGCACCGCGCTGGTGGAGGCGTTGTCGACGGCGCCGTCGCTGAGCACGCGCGAGCTGAAGGAGCTGCTGGACATCCCGCGCAACGCGTTCATCCCGTTGCTGGAGCATTTCGATGCCGAGGGCGTGACGCGCCGCGACGGCGATCGTCGGATGCTGGGGGACGGGGCTTGAGCGGAAGGGGCCGTGCGGCGGGGCCGTCGCCTACAGGTACCCGGACTTCAGCATCCCCATCCCCATGCGCTGCGTGGCCACGGCCTCTTCCACGCACTGCGTGTGGGTGGGGTCCGACGTGAAGCCCGGCGGGCAGGGCTCGCACAGGACCGCGCCGGGGAACGGGGCGATGAAGCCGTCGGGACAGTCCATGCAGGCCACCGAGCCCACCTGGTTCTGGTAGGTGCCCTGGGGGCACTCCATGCACGCCACGGCGCCGGCCTGGTTCTGGAAGGTCCCCACGGCGCAGGGCTCGCAGGCCTCGGCGCCCTCGAACGGGCTGATGAAGCCGGGGTCGCAAGGGGTGCAGGGGGTCATGCCGCCGGGACCGTACTCGCCGGGCGCGCAGGGGTCGGCGGCCGCGGCGGCGGAGGCGAGGGCGAACAGGGCGAGGGCGGTGAGGATCGTGCGCTTCATGGCGGTGCGCTCCTGGCAGGGGGAGGTTTGGGACCTCGGACCATCCTACCATCGGGCTGACCGGAAAACAAGATGTCTGGGCTCCTGTATCAGTTCCGCCCCGTGATGCGGAAGCAGATCACCTCCAGCGGCTCCGGTTCCTCCGCACCTTCCTCCGTCTCCGCCTCCGCGTTGAACGCCGTCCCCGTGCCCCGCACCACCACCAGCATCCCGTCGCCCACCAGATGGCAGGTCCCCTCGCGCATGCGGTGCCCCAGCGGGATGGCCACGCGCTTCAGGAACTCGCCCTCGGGGGTGAAGACGTCCCACGTCTGCAGCACGCCGTCGGGCTGGTCGAAGGCGCCGTTGGGCGTGAGCACCCAGACCAGGCCGTCGTCCGGGTCGATCATGATGCGGGCGATGGCGGGGTCGGTGTCGCAGATGTCCCAGTGGTCGGCGTTCCGTTCGCCGCGGACGTTGATGACGGGGGTGGCCCGGTCCTTGTCGGCGTCGGTCCGCCGCCGCGGCTCCAGCTCGCGGCCGAAGGCGGCCAGGGGCTCGCCGTGACGGTCGAACACGGAGACCACGTAGCGGTCGCGCTCCATGGGCACGTAGATCCGGCCGTGGGCGTCCAGGGCCCAGCGCCCGTCGATGTAGTAGTCGGCGCGCTCGTCCCACGTGCGGCCGGTGGGATCGATGGGCGTGCGGCGCTGCAGGATGCGGGTGAACTCGTCGCCGTCGGCGTCGCCCACGGCCAGGAAGCGCTCGGTGTAGCTGGTCTCCGGCGTCTCGAAGACCAGGCGCCCGCCCGTGGCCGCCAGCAGGCCGCCGCCGGCGTCCAGGCTGATCATGACGCCGATGTTGCCTTCGGCGGGCTCGCCGATGGGATGGCGCGTGGCCACCGGCGTGCCGTCGGCGCGCAGCAGGACCAGCTGCCCCGGGAACCCGGCGCCGATGCCCACCAGCCCGCCCGGCAGCAGCACCGTGCCGATGGGCTGCCGCACCTCGCCGGGTCCGTCGCCCTGCCGGCTCAGCGTGCGGCGGTGCTCGCCGTCCGGACCGAAGACCTCCACCTGGCAGAGCTGGTTGTCCAGCACGTAGATCTCGCCGTCGGGACCGCGGTCCACGTCCGTGATGCGTCCGAAGAGGATCTCACCGTCCTCGCCGCCGGCGCGCCAGAGCTCCTTCAGCTCCAGGGTGGCGGTGCCGTCGGCGGGGCCGTCCGCATCCATGCGGGGCGCGGGCGCGGCGACGGCCGCGAGGGTCAGCAGCGGGAGCAGGGTCACGGCGACGACGGAGCGCGTCATGGAGGTCCTCCGCGGCGGGGCGTTGGGAAACGATGAGGGAACCAGGGCCCTACGCAGGATGCCTGGCGCGGTTGCGGGCCCGATGGGCCCACGGCGCCCCGGATCGGGATGTCTTGAGGCGTTCATCTCGTTGCGGGACAGGTCGTTCGGAAAAAATCGCCCCTCT
>Ga0209607_1000114_pt1 | contig 66771 bp, 65 predicted proteins | sample AD_UKC117_MetaG_FD_184413 | JGI IMG/M metagenome (GOLD analysis project Ga0209607, IMG submission 184413) | Active sludge microbial communities of municipal wastewater-treating anaerobic digesters from Hong Kong - AD_UKC117_MetaG (SPAdes)... | ecosystem: Engineered > Bioreactor > Anaerobic >... | reverse complement strand
GGTCGTCCAGCGGATAATGATAAATCTCAGCCTTTTCCAGATAGCGCAACCGGTAATCCACGCCACCATCCACATTCAGAACATCCAAATGCTGCTTGATCAAGCCGATTGCCGGCAGAAACCGGGCACGCTGCAAACCATCTTTATATAAATCATCCGGCAAAATATTGGAGGTGGTAATCAACGTCACGCCCAGAGCAAACAATTCCTTCAGTAAGCCATACAACAGCATGGCATCGGTGATATCGGAGACAAAGAATTCGTCCAGACAGATCACCTGCGCTTTTTCGGCGAAACGGCGGGCGACAAGCCGCAACGGCTCCTGCTGTTGTTTAAGCTGCTTGAGTTCGGCGTGAACCGCGCGCATGAAACTGTGAAAGTGAATGCGCTGCTTGCGCTCCAAAGGCAGGGCATCGACAAAGGTATCCACCAGATAAGTCTTACCACGCCCCACTCCGCCCCACAGGTATAGGCCCCGGACCGCAGGACCACTGGCAGCGGCAGGCTTATCGCGACCGGTTAACCGGTTCAGCAAACCGCTTGTTTTTTTAGCAGGCGCAGGCGCGGGCTGGGCCATCAATTGATCATAGATTTTTTGCAGATGCAAAATGGCCCGCTCTTGGGCAGGGTCATGCTGAAATCCCTCTCTTTCCAGATCAAGACGATAACGTTCGTAAGGCATGGCAGAACTCGGATCAAATTGATTTGATTAAGCTTAATGAGATGATGGAACAGTCCGTCCCAGAGATTGGCGTTGTGGCAGATAACGGGACCAATCGCGGCCCGTGTCGCCAAATGCGAAAAAATCCGGATTAATCAACACTGGCCGGGCGTTGTAGCGCAGGGGCCGCAACTGCATGTCGGTCATCTGACCACCGGCTTCCTCGATAATGATTTGCGTGGCAGCCGTGTCCCACTCGCCGGTCGGCCCGAAGCGAGGATAAAGATCCGCCTTGCCCTCGGCAATCAAGCAGGATTTCAGGGCGCTACCCAGAAACATATGGCGATAATCGCCAAGCTGTTGCAGGTAGTCCTGCAAGCGGCGGCTACGGTAAGAAGCCTCACTGCTGGTAACTCGCGGGGGTTGATGGCTGCTGCGGGCAACTTGAATGCGCCAAGCCGGTTTACCGCTACGGGGTTTTTTCCACGCACCGCCGCCACGCCAAGCGTAGTAACAAACGCCATCCACAGGCGATAGAACCAGCCCAAAGACCGCTTCATGTTGATGAATAAGCGCAATATTGACTGAAAACTGGTCGCTACGCCGAATAAATTCACGCGTGCCGTCGAGCGGATCGACCAGCCATAGCCACTCCCAGCGGCTACGTTCAGCAAAGCCGATATCCGATGCCTCCTCGGACAAGATTGGAATCTGGGGAGTCAACCTGATCAGGCCGCGCAAAATACAGTTATGGGCCGCAAGATCGGCCTCGGTGACCGGGCTTTGATCGGCTTTTTCTATAATACTGAAGGAACCGGCATACACATCCAAAATACGGCGTCCCGCCTCCCGGGCGATCGCCTGAACCGGCTCCGCCAGGGCGGACAATTGAATAGGAGGGACGTCGTTCATGACGTGAAGAACCTCACGGGTCGTTATGATAATAGTGTGGAGCGCATATCAACTATTCAGAACCACTGCATTCACACACTAAATTCTACACAAAATTTAGCCCAAGCCGCTTGCCGGCGGAGCCTTTTCATGACGTTGTGGCTACCATGGCCAGAGATTTGCACTGTCCTGCTCGATATGGACGGTACCCTGCTGGATTTGCACTTCGACAATTATTTCTGGCGGGAATTGATTCCAAAACGCTACGCTGAGCGCCATGCCGTGTCCCTAGACCAAGCGCACGCCGAGGTTAAGGCCCGCACTCAGGCGGTCGAGGGGACGTTAGACTGGTATTGCCTGGACTACTGGACCCGGGAATTAGCACTCGACGTTGTTGCGCTGAAGCGCGAAATCGAGCATCTGATTGCTGTCCATCCCCATGCTCTGGAATTTCTCGATGCGCTGCGCGCAACCGGCAAACGAGTCATCCTGGTGACCAATGCGCATCCACACAGTCTGAGTTTGAAGATGGAAAAGACCCAGCTCACAGGACACTTTGACGCCATGATCTGCGCCCATGACCTGGGATTGGTGAAGGAACAGCCGGAATTCTGGCCTCGATTGCAACAAATCGAGGCATTTAACCCAGCAGCGACTCTATTGGTAGACGATAACCTATCAATTCTGCATACAGCGCAGGACTATGGAATTGCATATGTCGTATCGGTGCTACGGCCAGATTCCATCGATCCACCCCGGACACTGGACCGGTTTCCAGCTATTCAAGACTTTTCCGATTTGTTGCCTATCGTTTAGCAAAATCACGCCTGTCTCCCTCTAGCGGGGAGGAATCAATGGTGAGGAGATATTCATGCGCGAGCTGCAACCAGGACAAAATCAACCCATCGGCGGTGGCCGGGTCGTGGCCGGCATCAGTGGCGAGCCGCGCGAGGACTTCGAAGCCAGAACCCAGATCGGGGCGGTATTACTTGGCGCGGGCGGGCAAGCGCGTGATCTGTCTGATCTGGTGAGCGCCGAGCAACCCCATTCCCCCGGCAACTCGGTGACCTTCACGGGCTATCCGCCCGAGTTCCGCATCGAACTGGACGCCGTACCGGCTGCTATCACCCGCATTGCTATCGTGCTGGCGGTGAAGCCAGGCATGCCGCCAGGCGTGACGCTTAGCATCTTCACCGCCATCCGGTCCTGGCTAACTGACGCTGCAGATCAGCCGCTGTTGCTGTTTCCGCTGCCACCGGCCAGCCGCGGCGAGACGGCGATGATTATGGCAGAACTGTATCGCCATCATGGTCAATGGAAATTCCGGGCAGTCGGTCAAGGGTTTGCGGCCGGCCTGCCCGCCTTGGCGGCGCATTTCGGTTTGCGTGTACCGCAACCGGTGCCAGAAAAGCCCCCCATCACTGGACCAGAATCGCGGCGCGGCTCCGGTCAATCCACAGGTCCCACTGCGTTCAGCGGCACCGGTTTTTGCGTTCACCCGGAGGGCTATGTGCTGACCAATCACCATGTGATCGAAGGCGCCCGGGAAATCCTGGCCCGCTCGCCACGTCAGCGCTGCCGGCTGGAGCCAGTGTTCGCCGATCCCACCAATGATCTAGCCCTGTTGCGGGCTGATACGGCATGGCCGGGCACCGCGGCTTTCCGCAGCGGACGGCAGGCGCAACTCGGCGAAGCAGTGATCGTTGTCGGCTACCCGCTGGGTGGATTGCTTGGTTCGGGGCCACAGGTGACCACCGGCAATGTCAGTTCACTGATCGGTCCGGGCGACGATACCCGTTCGCTGCAATTCACTGCTCCAATCCAGTCCGGCAATAGCGGTGGTCCGGTGCTGGACAGCGACGGCGCGGTTGTCGGGGTTGTCAGCTCGAAGCTGAACGCCGTGCGCGTTCACGAAATGACCGGCGACATTCCACAGAACGTCAATTTCGCGATTAAAGCGGCGCTGGCGTGCAGCTTCCTGGATGCCGTGGGAGTGGACTGCCAGAGCCGCGCGGCCCGTCCTGCCCGCAGTACTGCTGAGATTGCTGCTGAGGCCCGCGATTTTGTGGTGAAGATCGAATGCCAGGGATAGAGGCAAGATGCAAACTCAATCCGGTCAGCGCAGGCTAGACAAAAGCAAACAGGAATACGCTCAGAAAACCGGCGATAGTTGCCAGCCCGACCGGCGGGCCGCCGTCTTCGTAGGCTTCCGGCATCATCACCGATGATACCATCGCCAAAATACCACCTCCGGCAATCGCGCCGGCCAACGTGAGCAGTACTGGCGGTGCTTCGGCGAGAAAAATGCTGCTCAACGCGGCCGCCAGCGCGGCCGCCAGCACCAGCAGACTCCACAGGGTAAAGATCCGTCGTGTGCTAAAACCGGCTTGTTTCATGCTCAATGTGCTGCCAATCGCCTCCGGCACACTCGATAGAAAGATCGCCACCAGAAACGTGTAGCGAAAAGCGTCGAGGGTTTCAAAATTAGAGCCAATGACTACCGATGCCGGAATCCCATCGAGCGTGGCTCCAAGAAACAGCGCCAGCGGCGAACCTGTAGCCCCATGCTTCGCGAGCAGCGCCTCTTGTTCCTTGCGGCTCAAACGCTGGACATTTGCCAGTGCCATCTTTTGCCAGGCTACAGCATCAGGCTGTTCATGCAGAACAGCCACATTTTGCAAGAGGCGTTGAGAATTGAGGGTTTCGACCGCGTGGCGCAGCCGGGGCGACTCATCAAGCAATTCGTCAAAATGCTCTTTACTGATTTTCAGCAAGGTGACATCGGTGATGGCCTTGACCGTAGCGGTGCGCAATTCACCGGTCAATAATGCTGTCTCACCAAACGACTGGCCACTTGACAAGCGCGCCAAGGGAACAACTTCCGGGATCGCTGACGTCGCGGGCCTGGAATGGGCGAATACCTCGACCTTACCTTGGCTGATCAAATACAACGCATCGCCGGCATCGCCTTGATGAAAAATGATTTCACCCGCTGCAACCGGCACCGGCTGAACGCAGAGTAACACCGCTTCCATCTCTTCAGGCGGCAGCGAACGCAGCAAATCGACCTGGGCCAGCCGGGACAGCAGCTCTGCCGAATGTTCGCGTTTCTGGCGCAGCAGATACAATTTAGCCAGCGCCGGGTGGCGCAGCGCCGCGCCGTAACGTTCCAGCCAGCGATTTCCCAAATAATACAGCACGCCTCCCGTGATAAAGCCCGCTGCGATCCAGCACCAGCTAGCGATACCGCTCAAATGATCTTCCACGATCAAACGTTCAGCACCTTCGAAAGCCAGCTCAAGTGCCAGCGCCTGGATCAGTGCTCCCGTGCCGAAAGCCATGATAATGGCGTTGGTTCGCCGCGAGGGCCGCCCGTAAAGGCCGATCACGACACCAATGATTAATGAAGTCATCGCGAGTGTAGCCATCAATGCGGCGCCAAGAATTTTAGAGGGATCGAGCGGCATGGATATGTGCTTATCAACAGGTAGTTCTATGGACGATGGCAAGGTCCAATTTTCAATTGCTTAGCTATTAGATACCTTGTAAAGCTTACTGTAAACCCGATCAGATCACCGTAAGAATACCAATGGCTAGATACCGTTGCGCATAGAGCGGCAACTTGTGATGATGAGAGGTATTTGCCATAGTTGAAATTTCGACCGGATCGGCCACGCCGGATTGTATCAACCATAATATGAATTCTTTCAGGAGCATACCCGCCATGTCCTCTGCATCTCGCCTGCCTTTGCTGATCGAGCCGGAGTTGCTGCAAACCCGCCTAGCCGATCCAACCGTTCTGATCGTTGATCTGTGCGATCCCGCTAGTTATGCCGCGGGCCATATTCCCGGCGCGGCTCATCTAGCTTACTCGGAGTTGATCTGGGTCAAACCACCGATGATGGGCTTATTGCCGCCCGAGAACCATCTGAGTGAAGTACTATCCCGGCTCGGTCTGACCCCAGGCCAGCAGGTTGTCGCCTACGACGAGGAAGGCAATGGCCGCGCGAGCCGGCTGCTGTGGACACTGTCTGTGCTCGGTCATGCGCAGTTGTCGCTGCTGAATGGCGGTGTCCATGCCTGGGATGCTGCCGGCGGGGCGCTGGAAGCCCAGTTCCACCACCCAGAGCGCAGCACCTATCACGCCCAGATCCTGAATCCGGCAGCGGCCGCCAGCCGGGACTACATTCTATCGCGGCTCGGCCAACCGGATCTGGCGCTGTTAGACACCCGCACCGCCGCGGAATACGCGGGCGTCGATGTGCGCGCGGCCCGGGGCGGGCACATTCCCGGCGCAGTGAATCTCAACTGGACTGACGCCATGGACCCGCAACGGCAAGGGCGGTTCCAGCCTGATCCGGTATTGCGCGAAATGCTGGAAACACGCGGTGTCACGCCCAGCAAGGAAGTAATTGTCTATTGCCAGACGCATCACCGCTCAGCACACACCTACTGGGTGCTACGCCATCTGGGCTATTCGCGGGTGCGTGGCTATCCTGGCGCCTGGTCGGAATGGGGCAATGATCCTGCCTTGCCGGTCGAAATCTGAATTTCTCCTGTTTATTCAGCCCTCTCTCCATCCCTCCCCCTGGAAGCCAAGAGTGAACGCTTACTGTGCCGCGATAAATAACCGCTCACGATAAAAGCGCAGCTCCTCGATGGAATCACGAATATCCTGGAGCGCTAGATGGGTCGAGGTCTTGTTGAAACCCTTGACCCGTTCTGGATACCAGCGCCGGCCCAGTTCCTTGATTGTGCTGACATCCAGGTTGCGGTAATGAAAGTACGCCTCCAGTTCGGGCATACAGCGCGCTAGAAATCGCCGGTCCTGACAAATGCTGTTACCACACATTGGTGATTTGCCAAAAGGGACAAAATGACTCAGGAATTCCAGGGTACATAATTCAGCCTCGCGCTCATCAATGCGGCTGGCGCGAACCCGGGCGACTAGACCGGATTCACCGTGCTGCTTCTGATTCCAGTCATCCATCGCCGCCAAGGTCTCGTCGCTTTGATGAATCGCGAATACCGGACCTTCAGCGAGAATATTAAGCTGGCTATCGGTCACGATGGTGGCGATTTCGATAATGAAGTCGGTCTGGGGAGCCAAACCGGTCATTTCTAAATCAATCCAGATCAAATTTTCAGAAGACATGCATTCCGCTCTCTTGCTTTTTCTCCAAGATTTTGCATATAAAAACTCAGGTTCTTCGATCTTTTTTGTGGCGTTAGCTCCACAAAGCGGATCCTAGTCTGTCAAACCATCCGGTAAATCCGATTGAATGAGACAAAACTATAATTTGTAGTAAACCATGAAAAACAAGGCTGACAAAGTACCTGCGAGGTTGGCCTCTACCCCGTCCGCCGTTTTGCCAAGGATATGTACATGATCGCCCTCACCAAGAACGCTGCGCTACGGGTTGCTCTCATCTATTTCATTTTCAGCCTGCTTTGGATTCTGCTCTCCGACCGGTTACTGGAAGCCATCAGCACCAGCGCGGAAACCTTGTCAGCGCTGCAAACCATCAAGGGCGGGTTGTTCGTTGCAGTAACCAGCGCCGGTCTCTACGGGCTGCTTCGAATCAGCTATCGCCAGCTCGCGGAGAGTGAAGAACGCCACCGCATGGCGCAACGCTTGTCCGGAATAGGCTTATGGGAATGGAACATCGCAACCAACAAAGTTTACCGGTCGGATGAGATGCTGGCGATATGGGGCGACAAGCCAGATGAGTTTAACGGCATTTTTAATGTAGAAGCACGGGTGCATCCCGACGACCGGATACGCTGGCGGGAAAATGTGCGTGCCTGTGTCGAGAACGGCAAAGAATACAATATTGAATTTCGCGTGGTGAGACCGGATGGCGAGGTCCGCTGGATCGCGGCACTCGGCAACATTGAGCACGGCAAAAACGGTAAGGCACACCGGATGATGGGTGTTGCACTGGACATTACAGCACGAAAGCAGGCGGAGATCGCCCTGCGCGAAAGCGAGGAAAGACTGCAAATCTTTATCGAACATGCCCCCGCAGCCCTCGCCATGTTCGACCGCCAGATGCGCTACCTTGCTGTCAGTCGCCGCTGGATGAACGATTATGGCCTAAAAGACAGTGTCATCGGCCAATCCCACTACGCGGTTTTTCCAGAAGTTCCGGACGACTGGAAAGCTGTGTATCAGCGTGGAATGGCAGGTGAGGTTGTGCAGGTCGACCAAGATCGTTTTGAACGCCCGGACGGCACGGTGCAATGGTTGCATTGGGTCGTACGGCCCTGGCACACAGACGATGGAGCCATTGGCGGCATTGTCCTCTTTACTGAGGACATCAGCGGGGTCAAGCACTCCCAGGAACAGTTGCATCACTTGGCCCACCACGACACCCTTACTGACCTGCCCAACCGGCTGCTGTTCAATGAACGGCTAGAGCAGGCCATCAAACGCACTGAGCGCCATGCCACCCATCTGGCAATATTCTTTCTCGACCTCGATCACTTCAAGCATATCAACGACAGTCTCGGCCATCCGGTCGGAGACTGGCTGTTGAAGAGCATTGCGAAGCGCCTATTGAGCAGCCTCCGCAAGGAAGACACCGTGGCCCGGGTTGGCGGGGATGAGTTCATTTTGCTGCTGGAGGATGTGCGCGAACCGGAAAAAGCTGCCGTCGCGGCACAAAAATTGATGGGGTCTTTGACCGAACCTTTCCATCTGGAGGAACGGCAGATCGCGATTTCCACCAGTGTAGGCATCGCCCTTTACCCGCAGGACGGCACCGACCCCACCACCCTGCTACGTAACGCCGATGCCGCCATGTACCGCGCTAAGGAAGAGGGACGCAACACCTATCGTTTTTATACCGAAGAGCTCACCCGCAATGCCTTTGAGCGGGTGTCGCTGGAAAACGACCTGCGCCAAGCAATTGCCAAAGGCGAATTGCTGCTGCTCTATCAGCCCCAGGTCGATCTGCGAAACAACCGGTTCATTGGCGTCGAGGCCCTGGTTCGCTGGCAGCATCCAAAACTCGGCATGGTCTCCCCTATCAAATTTATTCCTATGGCCGAAGAATGCGGCCTGATCCATCCCATCGGCGACTGGGTACTGCTCACCGCCTGCTTGCAGGGCAAAACGTGGCTGGAGCAAGGCATCGAAATCAGGCAAATTGCCGTCAATCTAGCCGGCACCCAGATCCAGCGCGGCGGGCTGGCGGATACTCTAGAAACGGTACTGGCCAAGACCGGATTTCCCGCTGCCCGGCTGGAGTTGGAGGTTACGGAAGGCTTTATCATGCGGCAGGCTGAATCTGGCATCTGTGAGCTAGAGAGTATCCGGCGCCTGGGAGCGGCCTTGGCTATCGACGACTTCGGCACCGGGTATTCCTCGCTGAGCTATCTGAAGCGGCTGCCGATCCAGAAAATCAAAATTGATCAGTCCTTCGTGCGTGATTTACCCGGCGACCCAAACGATGCAGCAATCGCCAATGCGGTGATCGCTCTTGGAAAAAGCCTAAACCTGTCGGTCATCGCAGAGGGGGTGGAAACCCAGGAACAGGCCGACTTCCTCAAAAAAGCCGGGTGCCAGGAAGCACAGGGGTATTTGTATAGCAAGCCCATCGATGCGGAGAAGATCGAGGCATTGTTTTCTGCACAGGGAGGATAAATCCCCAAATCTTGGACCGGACCGGTTGCGGTCAGCCTATACCTTCCCCTCTTAGCCCTTCACCTCCCCGCTTATCCCTTCATCCCCCCCAGCATGATCCCGGCAATGTAGTACCGTTGCAGCACCACGAATAGCAGCATGACGGGCAATACGGTCAACACCGAACCGGCCATCATCAATTCAGTATCCTGCACATGTTCGCCTAACAGATTAGCCAGCGCCACCGGCAGCGTGTACAGCGAGCTATCGGTGAGGACGATCAATGGCCACATAAAGTCATTCCAGGTCCCCATGAAGGTAAAAATCCCCAACGTGACCAGAATCGGCCGGCACAGCGGCAGCACCAGCGACCAATAAATGCGAAATTCACTGGCGCCATCCATTCGCGCAGCATCCAGCAAGCTACCGGGAATTGCCAACAGGTACTGGCGAATCAGAAAAATACCAAAGATGCTGGCCATGCCGGGAATAATCACGCCCCAATAGGTATTGATCAGCCCGAATTGCTTGAGTAATAGAAACAGCGGCAACATCGCCACTTGGGCGGGAATCACCAGCGCTGCCAGCAAGCTCTGAAACAGCCGGTCGCGGCCCCGGAAATGGAATTTGGCGAAAGCATAGCCAGCCATTGAGTTGATAAACAGTGAAATGACCGTCACCGTGCCCGCCAGGAGGGTGCTATTGAACAGATAGCGGGCCAAATCGAGACGGGTGAACAGCACCGCGTAATGCTCAAACGTGATCGTGCCCGGCCACAGGCGCGGTGGATAGCTGCTAGCCTCGCCAGCCGGCATCAGCGACGCCATGAGCATCCACAGCAGCGGCGTCAGCGTGAGTAACAAACCAAGCGCTAACAATCCATACCCCAGGAGCGGGAGAAGACAACGGATTAACCGGTTCATGATGGCTCCCTGCGCCGCAGTTTCAATTGCAGCATCGTTCCAGCCAAAATCAGCACGAACAACACAAATGCCGCTGCCGAGGCATAGCCCATATTCCACCAGCGAAAGCCCTCTTCGTACATCAGCAGTACAATACTCAGCGTGCGATTGGCCGGGCCGCCCTGGGTCATCACATAGGGTTCAGCGAAGACTTGAAAGTAGCCAATCATGGTCATCAACGCCACAAACAGGAACGTCGGCCCCAACAGCGGCAAAGTAATGTAACGGAATTGCCGCCAAGCACCCGCACCATCAATGCGCGCCGCCTCGTAGAGCTGCATCGGGATATTCTGCAAACCGGCAATGAAGATGATCATGTTGAAACCGAAGTTCTTCCATACCGCCATCAGAATAATTGCGGGCATCGCCCAGTCCGGGTCACCCAACCAGTCAATGGGGTCGACGCCAATCAGGCTGAGGCCATAGTTCAGCAATCCATAGCGGGGATGGTAGAGATAGCGCCAGACAACCGCTACCGCCACCAGCGTGGTGACCACCGGCAAAAAAAATGCGGTGCGGAAGAAACCGGGAAAGCGGGTCAACGGAGCATTCACCAGCAGTGCCGCGCCCAGTGAAATCACCACTGACAAGGGCCCGCCGACGATCACAAAATAAAAGGTATTACCGAGCGCCGTCCAGAACAGCGGACTTTGCAGAAGTTGCAGGTAGTTACTCAAACCGACAAAACGCAAGCGGTCAAGATCGCCCAGCGCGTAAATGTCAAAGTCGGTAAAGCTCAACAGGAACGCCGCCAGAATCGGCAGAAAGAAAAAGACGGCCATCAGCAGTAATGCCGGGACGAGAAAAGCCCAAGCGCTTAGCGTCTGCGAATGCAGGCGGCAGGTCATGGCGCCAAACCCTGTTCCAGCAACCACCGGCGTTTCTCCAGAATCCGGTCCACATCCCGGTCAAGCGCTACCAGCGCCTCATCGGCCTGCATTTCCTGGCGAACCGCCAGTTCGGTGTAATAAGCGATACGGTTCGCGATGCGCTCCCACTCCGGAATCGGTGGCGTAGCCTGAACATGCTGCAACTGCTGGCGGAATGCCTCGGTGTAACGATTACTGGTCAGCGCTGAATCATTCCAAGCTGCTTGACGGGCTGGCAGATCACCGGTCAGCCGATAAAACTGCGCCTGCTGTTCCGGTTGCGCGAGATACTCCAGCAGCTTCCACGCTGCATCCTGGCGTGGCGAAGTCCGGCTGATCGCTAAACTGGCACCGCCAGCCAACGATACACCCGCCGCTAAATCGTCATCCCCTGTCCCCCAATCCCCTCCTCCAAGAGATGGCGGAACTGGATTCGCAGAATCCCTTCTCCCTTGCGAGGGAAGGCTGGAGCGGGTAGATGGCACGACCCGCCCTGGCAACGCCGCTGTCATCCATTTTCCCTTCACTGCTGCCGGCAACCGCCGCTCGAACTCGCCGATATTCCACGGACCGCTGACATAAACTGCGAAAGTACCATTGGCGAACTCCTGATAAAGATTGATCATCTGGCTATTGCTCACCGGTGGCGCCAGCCCCTCTTTAAACAGGCTGAGATAAAAGAGAAAGGCTTCGCGGAAATGAGGATGCTGAAAATTACCATATTGATTCCGGTCGCGTAGCAACGCCGCACCACGTTGCAAGGCGAGAATGACCGGTAGCTGCCATTCATTGACCGGCAGCAAAATGGCGTAACGCTGAGCACCATCCAGGGTCTTGATCCGGGACATGATTTGCAACCAGCCGTCCCACGTCGCTGGCGGCCCGGAAAAACCGGCTGCCGCTAACAAATCAGTGCGATAGAAGAACAGCCGGGTATCGACATACCAGGGCAAGGCCCACGTCTGATTGCCCAATTGATTGGTGGCGAGAATACCGGTGAAGTAGTCGCTAACAGCAGCGGATGGCCAGGTTTTCAAACGTTCATCGAGCGGTTCAATAGCGCGCAGAGCCACAAACTCGGGAATCCAGGTATTACCGAGCTGGAACAGGTCCGGCATGGCGTCGCCCGCATAGGCGGTCAATAATTTTTCGTGTGCCGCGCTCCAGGGGATTTGCTGTACCTGCACACGAATGTCCGGATAGCGGCGTTCAAACTCTGGCAACAACGCTTTGACTTGTTCACCTTCCTGACCCATCGCCCAAAATTCAACCACGACAGGCCGGTCAATAGCGGAATCACAGCCAGTCAGCCACAGAATCAGCAGGATGCTGGATAAGAATAGACGGAGCATGGGGAACATGTGCATAGTGTAGCGGTAATCCGCTCGGTTCTGGGTGAAGACCTTGAAATCCATCAAAGTGATCTCCATAACATAGCGTTAAGATTCCTAACCGCTTTGTCAGCTTGCGAGGTGCGCCATGCCAATCTACGAATATCGTTGCCAGTCCTGCAACCACGATATGGAAGTGATGCAGAAGATGAGTGACCCCGAATTAAGCGATTGTCCTGCCTGTGGTCAGCCGCAATTGAAAAAGCTGATTTCAGCAGCTGCCTTCCGCCTGAAGGGAAGTGGCTGGTATGAGACTGACTTCAAGAAAGGCAGCCAGAAAAATGTCGCCAAGGACGATGCGCCGCCCAAAGAAAGCACATCGGCGGCTGCCTGCGATGGAGCGGGCGGCTGCGGGGCTTGTCCTGCACCAGCAGCAACCTAATACCCCATTCCCCTGCGTTAATAATCTGCTTGCCAGCGATAGCCCTCTTTTTAGCCTTAGTCACGGCGCGAAAAGCGCCGTTTGTTTTCTGCTGCGGTTGCGGCTAGGGTTCTGGATTTGTACTATTTCCGTTTTCGTCGGCCATCCCGCTCGCCGACGCTCCAGTTTCTCCAGCCTTATCCTGCATAACGGAACCCAGACGCCATGCGCAGCCACTATTGCGGCCAAGTCACCGAAACTCTGCTAGACCAAGATGTTACTCTCTGCGGTTGGGCGCACCGCCGCCGTGATCATGGCGGGGTGATCTTCATCGACCTGCGCGACCGCGACGGACTGGTGCAAGTCGTGATCGACCCCGACACGCCGAATGCTTTCACCAGCGCCGAGCGGGTCCGCAATGAATATGTATTGCGTGTGACTGGACGGGTGCGCCGCCGCCCTGAGGGCACGGAAAATCCTAATCTGGCGACTGGCGCAGTGGAAGTGCTAACCCGCGAGCTGGAAATTCTTAACCGGTCCGAACCGCTGCCGTTCCAGTTAGATGATGATGACACCTCCGAGGAGGTGCGATTGCGTTACCGCTATCTTGATCTGCGCCGCCCGGTGATGCAAGACCGGTTGCGGCTGCGCACTCGCGTCATTAGTGCCCTGCGCCGGTTCCTGGATCAACAGGGATTCATGGATATCGAAACCCCGATGCTGACCAAGGCCACTCCGGAAGGCGCTCGCGATTATCTGGTACCCAGCCGCACCCATCCTGGCAGTTTTTTCGCGCTGCCGCAGTCGCCGCAGTTGTTCAAGCAATTGCTGATGATGGCGGGTATGGATCGCTACTATCAGGTAGTGCGTTGTTTCCGCGATGAAGATTTGCGCGCCGACCGCCAACCGGAATTTACCCAGCTCGATATTGAAACCTCATTCATGGACGAGTCAGCGATCACTGAGTTGATGGAAGAGATGATCCGCCAGTTGTTCAAAGATGTCATGGACGTCGACTTACCTAACCCCTTCCCGCGGATGCCTTACGAAACAGCGATGCAGCGTTACGGTTCGGACAAGCCCGATTTGCGTATCCCGCTGGAGTTGACCGAACTGTCCGATCTCATGGCCGGCGTAGAGTTCAAGGTTTTCGCGGGTCCCGCCAATGACCCGAAGGGCCGGGTCGCGGCATTGCGCATCCCGGAGGGTAGCAAGCTTACCCGCCGCGAGATCGATCTTTACACCGAATTTGTCGGGCGCTATGGAGCTAAAGGACTGGCCTACATCAAGGTGAATGATGTCACCACCGGGCGTGAAGGCTTGCAAGCCCCCATCGTCAAATTTCTACCGGATGAAATTCTGGCCAAGATTCTCACCCGCACTGGCGCTGAGAATGGCGACCTAATCTTCTTCGGCGCAGATTCCACCAAGGTGGTCAACGATGCCTTGGGTGCTTTGCGCCTGAAAATCGGGCACGATCTGAACTTGGTCAAGGGTGAGTGGGCGCCGCTATGGGTCGTCAACTTCCCGATGTTTGAGTGGGATGAACACGACCAGCGCTGGAATGCCTTACATCATCCCTTCACTGCGCCGCGCACCGATGATCCTGCCGAAATGCAAGCCAATCCGGAACGCTGTCTGTCGCGAGCCTATGACATGGTGTTGAACGGCAGTGAAATCGGCGGTGGCTCAGTACGTATTCATCGCCAAGAGATGCAGAGTAAAGTGTTCGAACTGCTCGGTATCAGTGCCGAAGAAGCCCGCACCAAATTCGGTTTCCTGCTGGATGCCCTGAAATTCGGTTGCCCGCCGCATGGCGGTATTGCCTTTGGCCTCGATCGGCTGGCGATGCTGATGGCCGGCGCTAGTTCCATCCGCGACGTCATGGCCTTTCCCAAGACCCAAAGCGCCGCTTGCCTGCTGACCCAAGCACCCGCGCCGGTTACCGAAGCGCAGCTGCGTGATCTCAATATTCGCCTGCGCCGCACCCCTTGAAAAACAAACCATATTACAAGCGCCCGGAGTCAGTGCTGGTAGTGATGTACACCCTAATGGACGAAGTGCTGATCTTGCGCCGCTGCCAGCCACCGGATTTCTGGCAATCGGTAACGGGTAGTCTGCGCTGGGATGAAACCGATCCGCTGGATACTGCACGGCGGGAGTTATGTGAGGAGACCGGTTTGAACGAAGGGCTGGAAATCATGGCCTGCAACGTCACCAACCGTTTCCCAATCCTGCCACCTTGGCGGCATCGCTATACACCTGATACAAAAGAGAATATTGAGTATGTATTCCGGGTTTGCCTGCCAGAACGCCGCCCCATCGTTCTCAATCCCGTTGAACATAGCGAATACACGTGGTTGTCACGAACAGTGGCTGCTGACAAGGTGACCTCCTGGAGCAACCGGGACGCCATTCTGGCGCTGCCTCCCCTGAAAAGGTAACCGCATGGCTGTTTACGCGATTGGCGACATTCAGGGCTGCTACGAGCCGCTGCAACGCCTCCTGGATCTGCTGAGGTTTGATCCCGCCGCTGACCGGCTGTGGCTGGTTGGCGATTTGGTGAATCGAGGACCGCATTCGGTAGAAGTATTACGGTTGATTCGCGACCTGGACAAACAGGTGACGGTGGTGTTAGGCAATCATGACCTGACCCTGCTGGCAGTTGCCGCCAACCACGTGAAACCCAAGCGTAAGGATACTTTTCACACGATTCTTGAAGCGCCCGACCGGAATGAATTGCTGGACTGGCTGCGCCAGCGTCCTTTGCTGCATCACGATGCCGAGCTTGGCTTTACCCTGGTTCATGCAGGCTTGCCGCCCCAATGGGATTTGGCATTGGCGCAACGCTGTGCGGCAGAAGTGGAAGCCATTCTGCGCGGACCAGAGTCAGAAAAATTCATGGCACGGATGTTCGGCGGCGAACCGCGCCGCTGGCAAAGTGATCTCGCCGGTTATGACCGGTTACGCCTCATTGTCAATGCCCTCACGCGAATACGCTTTTGCACGGCGGACGGCGTATTGTCCTTTGCCGAGAAGGGACCGCCAGGCAGCGCAGGCAACAGTCTGATGCCCTGGTTTGCCGCGCCGGGCCGGCGCAACGCCGGTCTTAATATTGTCTTCGGTCACTGGGCCTCGCTCGGTTACTACCGCGCGCCAGGAATTTACGCCCTCGACAGCGGTTGTGTCTGGGGTAACCGGCTGACGGCGATCCGTTTGGACGAATCAGGGGCGCCGGCCTTCAGTGTACCTGCATGACACCAACACTTGCCCTTATCGCCGCCTTGTCCCATAACCGGGTAATTGGCTGTAATAACCGCCTCCCCTGGCGGTTACCCGCTGATTTGCGCTTTTTCAAGCAGACGACAATGGGGAAGCCCTTGTTAATGGGCCGGCGAACCTGGGAGTCCATTGGCCGGCCCCTGCCAGGCCGGCGCATGATCGTGCTCAGCCGTGATTCTGCCTGCCATGCACCGGGTGGCGTAGTGGTGCATTCGTTGGACAATGCGCTGGAACTGGCCGGTGCGGTTCCCGAAATCATGGTAATTGGCGGGGGATCGCTGTATGCGCAGGCGCTGCCGCTGGCTGCGCGATTGTACCTGACCGTCATTGAGGCTGAGATTTCCGGTGATACCTGGTTCCCGGAATGGGATCAACGGGATTGGCGGCTGGCTTGGGAAGAAGCGCATCCGGCTGATGCAGATCATGCATGGCCGTACCGGTTTCAACGGTGGGAACGAGTTTCTACCTCCCCGTAAACCGGTTGCCCGGCCATCAGACTCCAGCTTGACGGCCTGATCGCCTGAAAAGCCAGACATCGCGTATCATCAGCCGTCACTAACCTTCACTTATCCGGTAAATATCCTATGTCTGCAATTTATAGGCTGCCATCATCGCCCTTCCGTTTCATATTGGAATTAGCGCTGCTGACACTAATTACCATGCCCTTTCTTACCGGTTGCGCCACCCAAAGCGATCAACCCAATACCTCTCCAGCCGGCAGCCGGGAAAATGGTGTACTGGTGCTGACCGGCGACGACAACAACCGAACCGCCGAACTTGGCGTCGGTGAACGGCTGGAAATCCGCCTGCGGGAAAATCCCACGACGGGATTCAGTTGGGCCATTGACGAGAATGACCGCCGCATTCTGGCGCTGGACGACACCGCCTATATCCCACCGCTGGAAGCTGGCTTTATTGGCGCACGCGGCCAGCGTACCTTTACCTTCACCGGCCGGCAACCCGGTGAAGCCGCGCTCAAGCTGAAGTATTGGCGGGTCTTGGGAGGCGAAGGATCAATCACCGGACGCTTTGCTGTGACCGGTGCGGTGGCCGCGCCCAGGAAAAGCTGAACGTGCGGCGGTTACACTGACTGTTTTGATTATATCCAATAGGTCGTGCTGGTCATGACCTTGGCTACGCCTTTCATGAGTACGCGGATAGGCAATGGCAACCGGGCGCCACCCGCTGCTAGTGCATGAGTGGCATGCCGGGCTTCGTCTTCCTTCATTTGTTCCAAAATCGCCCGGCTGGGCTGGTCGTGATCAGGCAAGCGATTGAGATGGGAGTTTAGATGCTCAACCACCTGATTTTCAGTCTCTGCTACAAAGCCGAGGCTCCAGCGATCTCCCGCTTTACCGGCTAGAGCACCGATCGCGAAAGCACCCGCGTAAAACAGCGGATTCAGAACGCTGGGATGGCTATCCAACTCTTTCAGCCGTGCTTCGCACCAGGCGAGATGATCATTCTCCTCGATGGCGGCCTGATCCATACGGTCGCGTACGGTATCCAGCTGGGCAGTCAGCGATTGGCCTTGATATAAGGCCTGAGCGCAGACTTCGCCGGTATGATTGACGCGCATCAGCCGCGCAGACCGGCGTTGTTCCGAGGATTGCAATCCGGCGAACGGTACATTAACTGCGGGATTAGGACGGCCGGTGGTCTTCGGTTGTCCAAACACGGTGCGGAGCGCCTGATCAAAATTGATGAGTAAGGTATCGGTAGGGGTATAGTGGCGGTTCGTCATGGTCATGAACTTGAATCCAGGAGGAGTTATTCGTGTCCTATTATCGCTATCATGTGTTTTTTTGCACCAATCTGCGGGAGGATGGCTCACAATGCTGTCAACAATACGGCGCCCAGGAGGCGCGCGATTACGTCAAGCAACGGGTTAAAGAACAGGGGGCAGCTATTCCTTATAAGGTACGCATCAACAGCGCCGGTTGCTTGGACCGTTGTGCTGAAGGACCGGTTATCGTGGTCTATCCTGAAGCAATCTGGTATACCTACATTGACCATGCAGATCTCGATGAAATCATCGACGAGCACTTGGTCCATGGCCGGGTAGTGGAGCGATTGCGTCTCTAGCAACGAATAGCCTCTTGTCAACCCTTCACCGCTTGAGTAGAATTCCGCCCCTTCCAAGCGAACATGGACTTTTCGGAGCACGTTAACAAATGAAAACTTTTAGCGCCAAGCCGGCCGAGGTCAAGCGCGACTGGTACGTGATCGACGCCACGGACAAGGTTCTGGGCCGGCTATCGTCGGAAATAGCCCGTCGCCTGCGTGGCAAGCACAAGCCTGAATATACGCCGCATGTCGATACGGGTGACTACATCATCGTGATTAATGCGGAAAAGATCTGGACAACCGGGCGCAAAACCGAAGATAAGGTTTATCATCGGGTGACCGGTTACGTTGGCAATCTTAAATCCATCTCTCTGGAAAAAATGTTGCAGCAGACACCAGAGCGCGTCATTGAGATTGCCGTAAAAGGCATGTTGCCCAAGAATCCGCTGGGCCGGGCGATGTTCCGCAAGCTGAAAGTCTATGCGGGATCCGAGCATCAGCACGCCGCGCAGCAACCCATGCCGCTGGAACTGTAATCAGTAAGCGCACCCATTGGAATGGAATAAACCAGAATGATTGAGAATCAGCACTATGGCACTGGGCGGCGCAAGACCGCAACGGCGCGAGTCTTTCTGCGGCCTGGCAGCGGGAATATTACGGTCAACCGCCGCCCCTTGAACGAGTACTTTGGACGCCAAACCTCCTGCATGGTGGTGAATCAAGCACTGGAAGTCACCGATCTCAAAGACCGGTTCGATATTTACGTTACGGTAAAGGGTGGCGGCATATCCGGCCAAGCCGGTGCTATCCGTCATGGTATCACCCGGGCATTGATGGAATATGATGAAAGCCTGCGTCCGCCACTGCGTAAAGCCGGTTTCGTGACTCGCGATGCCCGTGAGGTGGAGCGTAAAAAGATTGGCCTGCGTAAAGCGCGGCGCGCTACACAGTACTCTAAGCGCTAATTTGGTTATTCTGGGGGATCGTCTAGCGGCAGGACTACGGACTCTGACTCCGTCAACCTAGGTTCGAATCCTAGTCCCCCAACCATGCGCACCCACCTTAATGGTGGGTTTTTTGTGTCAAAAACAACATTTTGTTGTTTTTGTGATCAAAACTATAAAAATTTGTGTTTTTTTTGAAAATATCAGTTGCATTTTCGCTTATGAATGCGTATAAATCTCTCTAATGAATTGTAAGCGCCCTTTTGTTGTGTACATGCAACACAAACCTAGGAGTTTAATTATGAAAAAGTCTACTCTTGCGCTGGCTGTAGCGGCTGCGCTGACCGGTTTTGGTTCGGTTGCCGTTGCTGACACCACCCTGTATGGTTCAGCCCGGGTGTCCGTTGATTACAATGATCTTGATTCGACCTATGTAACAAATGCCCGGGGCGATCTTGTCCGGGTTTTCACCGGATTTACTGCCTGGGATGTCGTCAACAACTCTTCGCGGCTGGGCGTGCGTGGCGAAGAAGATCTGGGCGGTGGCTTGAGCGCTATCTACCAGTATGAGTTTGGCGTCGATATGACTGAAGGCGGTAATTTTAATAGCAACCGTCCGAAATGGGTCGGGCTGAAAGGTACTAGCTGGGGTTCGGTCACTGCCGGTACCCAATGGACCCCTTACTATAATGTCATGGGCATTGCTGATATCTTTAACAGCAGCGCCAATACATTCGTCCAGAGGTCCTACTTGGGCGCCACCTATGGTCTGCGTATGGACAACAGCTTGGTGTACACCTCGCCCAACTGGAGCGGCTTTGGTTTTCAGGCCATGCTGGTCATGAATGGTGATGTCAGCGCCAATGATCCAACTGCACCGAGTGAATTGACCAAATGCTCTGCTGACAACAAGCTCCCCTGCAATTTGTCAGATAGCGTTGACATGTACCAGATCAATGCCACCTACAAAAATGGCCCATTCTTTGCTGGCTTAGCCTACATGGCGCTGGATGGCCCCGGTTTCGGCAGTTTCTTTAACGATCCTGCAAACTATTCCACTGTTGCGCAAGTCAGGCAGGATCCAACTCTAGCCAGAATTAAGTATACCGCGCCCACCTGGGATGGCGACCAATGGGGTTTGGCCTTGGGCTATAATGCCGGGCCTTTCGCGGTGACCCTGAACTACGAAGACGGTGATGTGAACCCGCTGTATTTCGGTGATACCCAGAATATCTATGTAACGGGTGCTTACACCTTTGGTAATAACACCATTCGGGGCTTCTATGGCTTCATGAGCCCTGATAAAGGGAATGTCCCCACCTTCGCTCGCCAAGGTACCAACATCGTGCAAGTGGGTGACCTGAAACAAGATGACATCGATAACTGGGGGTTGGGTTATCAGTACAACTTCAGCAAGCGCACCCGTGTCTGGGTGGAATATATCGGCAGCAGCGTGGATAGCGACCTCATCGGCGACTCGCAAGCGGTTTCTATCGGTACCCGCCATGACTTCTGATTGCCATTGCTGATCATTTGCAATGTAAAAAACAGACGCCTTTGGGCGTCTGTTTTTGTTTGTGTGGCCAAAAAATCACCTAGCCACCCGTTACTTGTTGCTTTAATGAAAAAAGTTGTATTTCAGAAGAAAATTAGTTGCTTTTTTACCGCGATGCGTATATAAATAATTCAAGAGTTCTTTGAGTTTGCTTCCCCATCAAATTAACCTATTGATAGGAAAGCAAAATTCAAGATATTAATTGACCGGAGTCACTTTAGAGATTGCGCCATGAACAAATCTATTCTTGCCTTGGCTGTTGCTACAACCCTTGCTGCCCCGTTCGCTGTCCAGGCAGATACCATTTTGTATGGCTCCGCGCGGGTCTCGGTGGATTACAACGATGAGAAAATCCCTAGTCTCATTGAGGACCCAAACAATTCAAGGCTGTTAAAACTGGATATCTCAAAAGTCAGCTCTTGGGACGTAGTCAACAACGATTCTCGTCTGGGCGTTTTAGGGCTTGAGGATTTGGGTGGTGGCCTCAGTGCTGTTTACCAATACGAGTTCGGCGTGGACGTGACCGAAGGCGGCAATTTCGAAAGTAACCGCCCTAAATTCGTCGGCATCAAAGGTAGCTTCGGCACCCTGACCTTAGGTACCCAGGAAACCCCTTACTACCATGTTGCAGGCGTGACTGACATCTTCAACAGTGGTAAGACATTTACCGGCACGGCTTGGCTGGGTGGCTCGTTTAATGGATTTGATGTCGACTTATCGGGAAATACCAGCCGTGGCGAAGGATCTCTGACCCGATTAGATAACAGCCTCTACTATACGACGCCTGATTTTAATGGCTTTAGCGGCGAAGCCCTGCTGGTCATGAACGGCGCAAAGGGTGTCGGCGTTACCCAAACATCGGATGCACTCACGCTCAAAAACAACCCTTCGGATGATATCGACCTTTGGAACATTGCGGCCAAATACAGCAATGGTCCGTTTTTCGCTGGTGTCAGCTATATCAAACTCGATGGTGGTACTGATTATTCGGATAATCTTACCCGAACCATTGTCCGAACCCTCGATTTTGATCTGGACCAATGGGTTGTCGGCCTAGGATATAGTTCAGGCCCCTTCAGCGTGGGGTTCATTTACGAGCAGGGCACCCTTAACCTGTTTGGACTCCAAAGTAACATGAGCTTCAATGGCACCCGCTGGGGTGGCGATGATGCGACCAACTATTACCTGACCGGTTCCTACACCTTCGGCAACAACATGATCAGTGCTGCTTACGGTCAGTTAGATCCTGGTACCTCTGGATACAGCAAAATCGATAATTACATCTTGGGCTACCAGTACAACTTCAGCAAGCGTACGCGGCTTTGGGTTGAATACATTGGACGTAGTAATGACCCAACAAAGATCTCGCTACCCGTGGGAAATGTGAACATAGTTGACGCTGATCCCTTTGGTGATCAAAACGCCTTTTCTATCGGCACCCGCGTAGATTTCTAATTTTCAGACCTGGGGCAAATAACAGGCGTAAGGGCAAACGGGCACCACCGCAAGGTGGTGCCCGTTTTTTATTATTATTGCGCCCAATCAACCGTGAATAGTTCGTATACCATCCACGGTCCCTAGCAACAATACATCAGCTGGACGCTGTGCAAATAACCCCACCGTCACGACACCAGCGATATTATTCAATTCCGCTTCTAACTCAAGGGGTTCCATTATCGCCAGGTTATAAACATCCAAGATTAGATTGCCGTTATCCGTGATAAAATTGTCTCGTAGCACCGGTTGACCACCGCGTTTAAGCAACTCGCGCCCAACATAGCTGCGCGCCATCGGAACGACTTCAATGGGCAGAGGAAATACCCCTAGCACATCCACGAGCTTAGATTGATCAGCAATACACACAAACCGCTCACTGGCAGCAGCCACGATTTTTTCGCGGGTCAACGCACCGCCACCGCCTTTAATCATCTGCAAATAACGGTTAACTTCATCTGCTCCGTCCACATACAACGGCAACGGTCCGGCAACGTTCAAATCCAGCACTGGAATTTTACAGGCCCTCAAGCGCTGTGCGGTTGCCTCAGAACTTGGCACGGTTCCTTCAATCCGATGCTTGATCCGTGACAGAGCATCAATAAAATAATTAACCGTTGAGCCCGTGCCAACACCGATGATTATGTCGTCTTCGACATACCCCAAAGCCGCTTCAGCAGCACGTTTTTTCATATCATCGCTGGACATGCGATGTTTCTCCTCATCAGATTCTCAAATCATCATGCAAGATTACATCAAGAAAATTCTCACCGCCCGCGTCTACGACGTCGCCATCGAATCGCCACTGGAAGCGATGAACCGCCTCTCCCGGCGTCTGAACAACTGTGTATTGCTCAAACGCGAAGACCTGCAACCGGTGTTCTCTTTTAAGTTGCGCGGCGCATACAACAAGATATCCAAATTACCACGCGAAGCGCTGGACAAAGGCGTGATCTGTGCCTCCGCCGGCAATCACGCCCAAGGTGTTGCCTTGGCCGCGCAACGGCTTGGTATCAAAGCGACCATCGTTATGCCCCGGACGACGCCAGCTATCAAGGTACAAGCAGTACGCGACCGTGGCGGAAAAACGGTGCTATACGGCGATACCTATGACGAAGCCTACCAGCATGCCCGGCAACTGGAAGCAGATAAGGGGCTGACTTTTATCCATCCTTACGACGATCCGGATGTCATTGCCGGTAATGGCACCATCGGCATGGAAATCTTGCGCCAGCACCCCGATCCCATCGAAGCCGTCTTTATCGCGGTCGGTGGCGGTGGTTTGGTCACCGGCGTAGCCACTTATATCAAATTCCTGCGGCCTGACATCAAGATTATCGGTGTGGAACCGGATGACGCCGCTTCCATGCATGAAGCACTCAAGCACGACCAGCGGATCACACTCGATCAGGTCGGCATTTTTGCTGATGGTGTGGCGGTTCGACAGGTCGGCGAGGAGACTTTCCGCCTAGCCCGAGATCTGGTAGATGAGGTCATCGTGGTGTCTACCGATGAAATCTGCGCAGCTATCAAGGATATTTTTGACGATACCCGCTCGATTGCCGAGCCTGCTGGGGCGCTAGGCGTAGCCGGGTTAAAAAAACATGTGGCGCGGACTGGCGTCAGCGATGCCACCCTGATCGCTATCAACTGCGGTGCCAATATTAATTTTGATCGGCTGCGCCATGTCGCTGAGCGGGCGGAACTGGGCGAACGGCGCGAGGCTCTGCTGGCGGTAACCATCCCCGAGCGGCCCGGTAGTTTCCGGAAATTCTGCCAAACGATCGGCAAGCGCTCCATCACTGAATTCAACTATCGTTACGCCGATGACCACGATGCGCAGGTATTCGCTGGCATCCAGCTTAGCGAGGGTGAGGAGGAAAAAAACCGGATCATCGATGCCTTGCGCGAACAGCATTATCCGGTAGTCGATATGAGTGACAACGAAATGGCCAAGCTACACGTACGCTATATGGTGGGAGGCCATGCGCCAGGTGTCCGCGATGAAATTCTCTACCGGTTCCAGTTCCCGGAACGGCCTGGCGCCCTGCTAAGGTTTCTGACCGGCATGGCCCATGGCTGGAATATCAGCCTGTTTCACTACCGCAATCATGGCTCTGATCATGGCCGGGTGCTGGTGGGCATCCAGGTGCCCGTAGCAGAGCGTCCAAAATTCTATGATTACATTCACGAACTGGGCTATCCCTGTTTCGAAGAGACCGGTAATCCCGCCTACCGGCTATTTCTGGATGGGCGGAGTTAAACCAGCATCCAGCATCAGGATCAAAGCCCACTGCGCGGCAGTGACCGGTAACACTGACAGGCGGTTGCCTTGGCGTAGCAGGGCGAAATCCCCTAACGCTTCTCGATGTTGTTTCAATTCAGTTAGGGTGATTGGCCGGTGTAACCGCCGGCTCAAACGCACATCGACGCGATACCAGCGGGGTTGTGCCGGCGTGCTGGCGGGGTCGTAATAAGAACTAGCTGGATCAAAAGCGGTTTCGTCAGGGTAGCCTTCTCGCGTGATCTCAACGGTACCAACAATAGCCGGACTGGGACATCCAGAATGATAGAAAAATGCCTGATCACCCAAGCGCAGTCCATCCCGCAGGAAATTACGGGCTTGGTAATTGCGCACTCCTTCCCAGGGCGTGGTTTGCTCTGACGCGGCCTCCAGATCAGCAATGCTGAATGTGGCTGGTTCCGATTTCAATAACCAGTAACCCATATTAAGGCTCCTCTGCTTAACTCTTGGCGAACAGATACAAGGCATTCTCGGTCACCGCTGCATCCAATGGCACATCCCAGGACTGGCGAATTAATGCCTCAACTCGCTGAAACGCATAACCTAACCCCAGTAACTGCGGGTGATGGCCTTGCCAGCCCGGCTCCAGCAGAAATGCGAAACTGCGGTCATAAAATCCCCCACCCATGCCCAGACGCGTCCCCGTAGCGTCGAAAGCAATCAGCGGCGTCAGTACCCAGTCCATATCAGACGGCAGCCGCAAATCTGCAGGAGAAACTTCAGGTTCAGGAATATTAAAGCGATTACGGCGCAGAGGATCGTCAGGCTGATAAGGCGCAAATAAAAGCGTATCACCGGCCAGTACTGGCAGATAAACTATTTTATCTTCGGTCCAAGCGCGCTCCAACAGTGGTGCTGGATCCAACTCGCCGTGACAAGCCCAGTAACCGGCAATAGCCGCCGCCTCAGTAAAACCGGGTTCCATCGCCAATCGTTGAGCAACTGCTAGCGCCGCCGCATGTCTCTCAGCAACGGACAAGGCGCGGCGCTGGGCAAGCAAGAATTGGCGAAGCCCGTTCCTCTCCCCGGATGGAGAAGAGGGCAAAGGAATGGAGGTATTATTGATCATGGGACAAAATAAAGGCGATGACCATGCATCGCCTGAATAGAGAGAGGGCGTCCTCCGCCTGTGCCGTCCCGGACCTTGCCCTTGAACCAGGGAGGTTCAAGTGGGGCGCAGCGCGATGCATCAGGCTTTCCACAACGAAGGTGGACATGCACACCTGCACCAGCAACCACGTCCCCGGGTATAATCAATTAGGATCAAGGGGTTACCCAGTCCGCTACTCGAACACCGCAGAGAACGCCCGAACTAAAAACCGTTGGACACAAGACAATTATATACCTAATTCACACTGCAAGCTAAAGTACGGCGTCCACTCTCTGTAATAAGTCCCGTACCTGACGGCTGATGATCGCTTCGGCATCCGCCGCCTGCCGCTGTTGCCTCAGCAAATCATGACTGAGATTCAATGCGGTCATCACGGCAATCGCTTCCAAACTCAAGTGTTTGCCGTGATTGCGAATCTCCCCCATCTGCTCATTTAGATAATGGGCTGCCTCCAGCAGCTCATCCCGTTCGGACGGTTGGCAGGTAAACCGGTATTCGTACCCGATCAATTGAACGACAACACTGTGGGTTTCCTGGCTCACGACGTTTGCTCCAGATCTCTCAAGCGCACGATCATGGCCTCGATACGGGAACGGGACTGCTCGTTCTTGTCATACAAGAGATCACGCTCAGCCTGCAAGACCGTCATTTGCTCATGCAACTCCTGATTTTCCTGAGTCAGTTGTTCGCAAAGCTGCACAAGCCGTTCAACCCGCTCAGCGAGAATCGCTAAATCAGTTACCACCGTTCCGGAGGAATCATCAGAGTCTTCAGCCATGAAAGACGAAGTAGTTTCTTCAAAGTTCTCGTTATCCATAAAAACACTATAAAGCGATTATTCCAATCAGGTCAATTCCAGGGTGCTTTAGGAATCTCGTCCAGAAATGATAGGATGAATCATTCAATGTTCCACCTATTGGCTCTGGAGTTTCCCATGCTTGCCAATAATTCGTCCCAATTTCAGCAGTTGAACCAGTTACTGGCCCCTGTCAATCCGGCTGAGTTGCACGGATTGCTATGTGGCCTGTTGTGCACAAACATAAATCTGGACCGTGATCTATGGTTGCAATATGCTCGAGAGGCGTTAGTCGACGATGGCAAATTTTCCCTAATCACGGACAAGTTACTCAGACAACTATTCGATGAAGGCATTGCCCAGATCGATAATCTTGATGAACCTATTACACCGGTGCTGCCCGATGACGATACCCCCTTGCGCCAGCGAGTGAATGCACTGGGTGGATGGTGCCAGGGACTGCTCTACGGATTGGGACTCGGTGAAATTGGGCGAGGCACCCCACTTAGTGAGGAAAGCCAGGAATTCCTGAAGGATGTTGCGGACATCGCCCAAATAAGTTTCGATACTGATGAGGGGGATGAAGCCGATGAAAATGCCTACGCTGAAGTCGTCGAATATTTACGGGTTGGTTTGTTAATGATTCAGCAGGATATCGAACAAGATCGTTACCGCATATGCTAGAAATGGAAACTATCGCTCATGCTTGCCCGCACCCTTCCAGCCTCAGTCTTTGCCCGCCGCCGCCGCACCTTAATGGATCTGATGGGACCCAATTCGGTCGCGCTGTTACCCGCTGCGCTGGAAGCGCCCCGCAATCGTGATGTTTACTATCCCTTCCGTCAGGACAGTGATTTCTACTACCTGACCGGTTTCCCGGAGCCGGAGGCGATCGCCGCGCTCATTCCCGGAGCAGAACAGGAATTTTTGCTGTTCTGCCGCGACCGTGACCCGCACATGGAAATCTGGCATGGCCGCCGTGCCGGTCCACAGGGCGCCAAGGAACGTTATGGGGCAGATAATGCACACCCCATCGCGGAACTGGACAAAATCCTGTTGCCGCTCCTGGAAAACCGTGAGCGGGTATATTACGCCATCGGGTATCATCCTGATTTTGATGAACAGGTGATGAGCTGGATCAATCAGACCCGCGCTAAGGCGCGAATCGGCGTACAAGCACCGGTCACCTTCATCGCGCTAGAGCATCTGCTGCATCCTATGCGGTGCTGCAAAGAGGCCGAGGAAATCGCGGTGATGCGCGAATCAGCCCGGATCGCCTGCGAGGCGCATTGCCGGGCAATGCAGATCTGCCGGCCCGGTATGATGGAATACGAGATCGAGGCTGAGTTTTTCCATACCTTCCTGCGTAATGGTGCCGGCTGGTCGTATCCAGCCATTGTCGCTGGCGGCGATAACAGTTGCATTTTGCACTATACGGAGAACAACGCGGAACTACATGATGGCGATGTGCTATTGATCGACGCAGGCGCTGAAGTGGACGGCTATGCCTCCGATATTACGCGCACATTCCCGGTCAATGGACGGTTTTCCGCGGAGCAGCGGGTAATTTATGAGCTGGTGCTGGCCGCGCAAAAAGCAGCGATTGACAAGGTTCGGCCTGGTTGCCATTTTAACGAACCGCATGATGCGGCAGTCCATGTGCTGACCGAGGGATTAATCGCGCTGGGTTTGTTACAGGGTAGTGTGGACGAAGCGATCAAGGTGGAAACCTATAAGCAATTCTACATGCATCGCACCGGTCACTGGCTGGGCATGGATGTACATGACGTCGGTAGCTATAAAACCGGTGAAGACTGGCAGGTTTTTGCACCCGGCATGGTTACCACGATTGAACCGGGCCTGTATATTCCCGCCGGTAGCCAAATTGCCGATGGATGCTGGACGCAGCTCGGCATTCACTTAGAGACTGACGTGGATGAACGCTGGCAGCGGATTGGCGTGCGTATTGAGGATGATGTGCTGGTTACGGAAGGAGAGCCTGAAGTGTTGACTGCCGGCGTACCCAAGGAGATCGATGCAATTGAGGCATTGATGCGAAAGGAGCATGGCTAAAGCTAAAAGAGGGTATGGCTAAAATCAAGATGAGAATTTACTTGCTTTGTTATGGCCAGAAAAAAGGTTGAGAGTAAACCATGGTTCAACCAGATTATGATCTACTCATCATCGGCGGCGGCCTGGTCGGTGCCAGCCTGGCCTGCGCACTGGATGGGCTAAATTTGCGCATCGGCTTGGTTGAAGCAGCGCCGCTGGCCGTTAGCGAACACCCCAGCTATGATGACCGCATCTTGGCTTTGGCCCAGGGAACCCGGCGTATCTTTCAAACCTTGGGCCTGTGGGAAATGCTGGCTGAAACCGCAACCCCTATCCGCCATATCCATATTTCTGAACGCAGCGCGCCCGGTTTCGCTCATCTTGACTGCTGCGATGAGGGCGTAGAGGCCCTGGGTTACGTGACCGAAGCGCGACAGATCGGCGCAGCGCTCCTGACGAAACTACCAGCCTTGCGCCATGTAGAGCTGCTCTGCCCTGCCCGCTTAGAAACAGTTGCTATTGAACCAGATACAGCTTGCGCCACGGTTCGTTTCAGCGGCGAACAAACGGTAGAGCTGCGGACCCGGTTGCTGGTGGCTGCCGACGGCGCACAATCGCCAGTGCGTCAGCAATTGGGTATCGCCGCCTTGCGTTGGGAGTATGGCCAGCAAGCAGTGATCGCCAATGTCACCCCGGCTTTACCGCATCGGAATGTCGCCTACGAACGGTTCACGTCAGATGGACCCATTGCGCTCCTGCCGATGAGCGAGGATCGTTGCGCAGTGGTTTGCACGGTCAATGATGCTGATGCGCCAGCCGTGATGGCGTTGGACGACGCGAATTTCCTAGCTCTATTGCATCAGCGCTTTGGCGACCGGCTTGGTCCATTCCAGCGCACCGGACAGCGGCAAGCCTATCCACTGTTCCTGTTGAAATCCCGTGAGCATGCTCGCCAACGAGTGGCGATCATTGGCAACGCTGCCCATACCCTGCATCCCATCGCTGGCCAGGGTTTTAATCTTGGAATCCGCGATGTAGCAGCACTGGCGGAAGTGATCGCTGATGCTCATCATGTGAATGAGGATATTGGCAATTTGAAGGTGTTGAACCGTTACGCCAGTTGGCGGCGCTGGGATCAGCGGCAGACGATCGCTTTTACCGACGCCCTGCATCGGGTGTTCATCAATCCATTACCACCGGTGCGCGCCGCCCGCAATCTGGGACTACTGGCCTTCGATCTGCTGCCGCCGATCAAGCACTGGTTTGCCCGGCAGACTATGGGCCTGGACGGACGGGTGCCGAAACTGGTGCGAGGACTGGCGCTCACAGCGTGAACCCAAGCACTCATCACTCTCTAAGAGAGAGGCTGGAGATTAGAGAGAACATCATGAACTCCATCAAAATTGACTACGATCTCATTATCGTTGGCGGTGGTATGGTGGGTTCAGCACTGGCCTGTGCACTGGGCGAGACAGATTTGCGCATTGCCCTACTGGAAGGTAAGCCGCTGGAACATATCTGCCCAAATCTAAAGCCGGATCTGCGTGTCTCCGCTATCAATCGTGCCTCACAACGCATCTTTGCCGCAGTGGGTGCCTGGGATAGCATGACTGCCTGGCGAGTGAGCCCCTTTCGCGATATGCAGGTCTGGGATGCAATGGGTTCCGGTTACATTCATTTCGACAGCGCGGCCATCGGCGAGCCATTACTAGGCTGGATCATTGAGAACCGGGTAATCCAGTATGCCCTTCTGGAACGTGTGCAGCAGCTGCCAGCGGTTGATCTATTTTGCCCAATGGCGCTGGACGCCGCTGAGCCGCTGGACGGCAAAGGTTGGCGAGTGCGATTGAATGACGGGTGTGAATACGCCACGCGATTACTGGTCGGCGCGGATGGGGCGCAATCCAAGGTCCGGCAACTGGCTGGTGTTAATACCCGTGGCTGGAGCTATGATCAAAAAGCGGTTGTCAGCAACGTCCGCACTGCTGAATCACATCAGGAAACCGCTTGGCAGCGTTTTCTGCCGGCCGGACCGCTGGCGTTCCTACCGCTGCATGATGGCGGCTGCTCTATTGTTTGGTCCACGCTGCCAGAACAGGCGGATGCGCTGTTAGCCTTGGATGATTCCGCATTTGCCCAGGCGCTGACGGAAGCATTTGACCGGCGGCTGGGCGCAATCACTGACGTTGGGCCGCGCGAGGCTTTTCCCCTCCGTCTCCAGCATACCCACGATTACGTCAAACCCGGTCTAGCCCTGATTGGTGATGCCGCGCACGTCGTACATCCACTCGCTGGACAAGGCGTCAACCTGGGTCTGCTGGACGCCGCAACCTTAGCCGAAGTGATCCTGAACGCCTTGGCTGCCGGTCAGGAGATTGGTGCATTCAAAACACTGCGCCGCTATGAACGCTGGCGCAAGGGTGATAACCTTTTGATGCTAGGTGTGATGGACGGCTTCAAGCGGCTGTTCAGCAATTCGCTACCACCGGTGCGGCTGTTGCGCACTCTCGGTCTTCATCTAACCGACGCCGCTAGCCCGCTGAAGAATCTCATCGCCCGCCGGGCCATGGGGTTAGAGGGTGATTTGCCGCGATTAGCGCGAGCTATGCTTTAGGAGCGTTTTTCTCATCTACCCACCCAACTATTGGAAACCCTTCATCCATGGGGAAGAAAATAACTAATTACAGCATTAAGGTCGCTGCACAGGCCTTCTATTTGGAAGAACAATCTGATCCTGCCCAAGATCGCTACGTGTTCGCCTATACGGTATTGATTCAAAACCAGGGCAATGTTGCCGCCCGGTTGATCAGCCGCTATTGGATCATTACTGACGCTAATAGCAAGGTCGAAGAGGTGCGCGGCGAGGGCGTAGTCGGAGAACAACCGTATCTGCGTCCCGGCGAAGGTTTCCAGTATACCAGCGGCGCGATTTTGGATACGGCGGTGGGTAGTATGAAGGGCAGCTATCAGATGCTAGCCGATGATGGCGTAACTTTTGACGCTGAAATCCCACCGTTCGTGCTATCCATCCCACGCATCCTGCATTAGGTGCGTCTGTGACCCTGCGCTACACCTATACCTTATTTGCACCGATCTACGACGCCTTTGTCGCGCCTTTCACCATTGGCATGCGGCAACGCAGCTTGGCCAGGTTGTGTGATGGACCTCACGACGATATTCTGCTGGCTGGTGTCGGTAGTGGCTTGGACATACCGCTGCTGCCCATTGGACCACACTATACTGGACTCGATTTGACCCCAGCCATGCTGGTCCGTGCCCGGCGCAAGGCTATTGCTCGAAATCTCGAACTGCGTCTGGATGAAGGCGATGCGCGCACCTTACCCTACTCTACCGCTGTGTTTGATGTCGTGATTCTGCATCTAATTCTGGCGGTTACTCCTCACCCGGAACGGGTGCTTATTGAAGCAGCGCGGGTGCTGCGGCCTGGCGGGCGGGTGCTGATTCTCGACAAGTTTCTTCGGCCTGGACAGCGAGCGCCGGTCCGGCGGCTGATCAGCCCTTTATTGGGCTTGCTGGCGACACGCACTGATGTAGTGCTGGAAAATATCCTGGCACAGACACCTGAGCTAGAGGTGCTATCAAACCAGTCAGCACTGGCTAATGGCTGGTTTCGTCAGATCATCTTAGGTAAAAATTTGTAGGCCGGATTATCGATCAATACCTTGTACATGCTCTGCCTCAACAGCATTACCTCTCAACTGATCAGTGAAATCCCATGAGATGAATGAATGCCTAGTGCTATACTGATAACAGTACATTGCTTAGGCATGTCCTCATGATGCACCTACAGACTGGTTTTTATGGATGGATACTATAGCCGTTTGAATAATGGCTGCCCTTGGCATCGCTCCCTGGACAATGCTGCTGCCCCTACTTGTTCTGCTACTAACCGGTCAAGTGGGCGATTGAAGAAAGTGTTTATCTGTCTGACGGTCACGCTGTGGCCATGGATGCTCACCGCTCAGGAATTGATCGTCAACAAAGCAACGCCAAATACTCAAATCAGTCAAAATCAAGCGCGACTTTGCTTTACCATGCGACTACCGCTCTGGGAAAATAATGTGCCGGTAAAAGTGTTTGTTTTACCAGACAATCATCCGTTGCATCGTAAATTTGCCAAAAACATTCTGGGTCTTTTTCCCTATCAATTGCGGCAGGTCTGGGATCGCCAGATCTTTTCCGGAACTGGACAGGCACCCATCATGGTAGCAACCGAGCAAGAAATGGTTGAACGGGTAGCGTCCACGCCAGGAAGCGTTGGCTATGTAGAGTCTGGATCAAGCTATCCCCAAGTCCGAACACTGGAGGTTCGTTGAAATGCACAGGCGGGTCATTGCGCTATTGCCGGTTCTTGGCCTGATGAGCGCGAATGCCGAAGAATCCCAATCCATCTGGGATCCTCTGCAAGTTCATGGCTTTGCCAGCCAGGCAGTAGTTAGAACCAGTGATAATCACTTTTTTGGAAACAGTCCAGAAACTTCGTTCGATTTCACGGAAATTGGCATCAATGCTTCGCTGCTAATTAACCCGCAAATCCTCTTATCCGGTCAATTGCTGGCCCGGCGCGCGGGCAATATGTACGATGGGACACCCAATTTGGACTATGGGCTAGCCGATTTCACGCTGGCGTCCTCAATCGAACATCGCTGGGGTCTTCGCGCAGGGCGCATCAAGAATCCTCTAGGAATCTACAACGAAACCCGCGATGTGCCGTTCACTCACCCCGGCATTTTTCTGCCCCAAGTAGTATATTTCGACAAAATCCGCAACTTAGCGCTTTCCCTGGATGGACTCATGTTTTATGGAGAGACTTACAGCAACTTAGGCACCTTATCGCTCACAGTGGGTGGCGGCCGCTCCGTGCTCGATGATAACGTTGAATGGACATTCCTCCGCAATGACTACGACGGTGAATTCCAGCCCAACGGTATCGTGGGACTGGCCCGGCTCTGGTACTCAGCGCCAGGAGAACAACTCAAATTCGGACTCAGCGGCACAACACTGTCCTTACAATTTGATCCCGGCCAGCATTCACCATTAAGTGCAGGAACCACGGATATCTTCTACTGGATCGCTTCCATCCAATATGATGCCGAGGATTGGACACTCACGGCTGAGTACGCCCGTGAACCATTGGAATGGCGTGATTATGGCCCACTTCTTTCAAATCTTAGAACCACTGTTGAGGGGTACTATCTGCAGGGAACCTATCGGATCCGGCCGAATGTTGAACTACTACTGCGCTATGAAGAGGGCTTTGCTAACCGGAACGATCGGGACGGCGTCGAATTCTCGTTACTTAGAGGTCCGCCGCCCTTTACCTACTTCTCTAAGATTTGGACGGCCGGCCTACGCTGGGACATCAATCGACAATGGATGGTGCGAGCTGAATATCAACGCCACCACGGAACCTTCGTGCTGTCATTTAGGGAAAATCCAGATCCCAGCCAATTGAGTGAATACTGGAATCTGTTTGCTGTGCAAGCCGCTTTTCGCTTCTAAGTGAGAACGGCGCCATGGCCAGATTTGCTTCTTCGAACTCACCTGCACTCTATCTCAGTCTGCGCTGGAAGGCGCTGATCGTCCTTAGCCTTGTCCTGGTGCTGGTCAACGCTTCGCTGGCGTTTTTAGCCTATCGCCAGGCAGCAGAGCAATTCAAGCAGCAACAGATCGAGGTACGGGATCGACAGGTTCGCCAACTCTATGCTTTGTTGGATGACGGCTACCGGCAAATGTCACGGCTCGCCAATATCGTGCCGTTACTAGGATCAGATCAGTCTGATCAAGCCATCAATGAACGCTTGCATCAAGCGCTGGATCACAACGGTTTTATGCTGGATCTGGAATGGGATATCCGCTCAGCTTACTGGATTCAGCCCAAAGGCCAATCGATTCTGCTGTGGCCGGACCATGCCCAAGGATTACCCGCTGAATTGATCGAGCGATTGCAGCGGTGGCCGGAACAAACGGCCACTATGCTGGCCTGTGCTCCGGATTGCTACCAATATTTGGCTGCTCCCTTGCTTTGGCAGGGCCATTCTGCCGGAGCTTTAGCATTGGGCCGTTCAGTCGCTGATGTCCTGCTAGCCTTCCATGCGCTGACCGGCGCCGATGTAGCAATCATGGTTGAACAAGCCAATCTCACCCAATTTCCGGCAATTACTCATCCTGAACAGATCGAAGCCTTACTGCACGACGCCGATCTTAGACAATTGGATACCGGTGGAAGCACCAATACACTACTGATTCAGCGAGATAAGGACTGGTTCGAGATCTCTCGGCTACCGGCTCTGGCGCCAGAAGTGGACGCTCTGTTAATCAATCCAATCACTGCACAGCAGCAAGCTATCGCCAAAGTGACCCGCGACAGCATTCTCATTGGGTTTCTGGGTCTCGTCCTGTCGGAAAGCCTGCTGCTATTAGTAATGCAAACTCTGGTCAAACGGCTCAGGCGGTTAGCGGATGTGTTGCCCCTGCTCGCCGAGGATCGCTTTACCGACTTGCGCAATCGTTTACTCACTCTCGATGCTTCCTGGTTCCCGTTGCGCGATGAAATGGACCAGATGATCGATACGGTTGGCACTCTGTCCGAACGAATGGAACACATTCAACGTGACCGGGAAGAAGCGCGGTCAGAGCTGGTCTGGCTGGCAGATCATGATCCATTGACCCGGTTACTCAACCGCCGGCGTTTTAACCACGATTTGACCCGCTTGGTCAATCAGTCGGTTCACAAGAAACTGAGTGGAGCGCTACTGTTCTTCGACTTGGATCAGTTCAAAGACGTCAACGACATCAGCGGCCATCCAGTGGGTGACCTGCTGTTACAGCAGGTTGCCGAACAATTGGAAGCACTCCTTGGCACAGGCGGTTCCTTAGGGCGGTTTGGCGGGGACGAATTTGCTTTAGCACTGCCCCAGGCGGGTTCAGAACAAGCCATCGCTATCGCTGAACAGGTGCAAATGTGTATCCAATCTGTGGTGATTCGTAATCACGGTGTGCGGCATCAGGTTTCTGCTAGCATTGGCATCGTATTGTTTCCCGAACATGGCGTTGACACCCAGCAACTGCTATCTGACGCTGATCTAGCTATGTATCAGGCTAAGGAAAGAGGCCGGGGCCGCTGGTACTTATTCTCTCCGGAGGATCAAGGCCGGGAGCAGGCCAACGCGCGGGTATTGTGGTCGGAGCGAATCACCGAGGCGCTGATCGAGGATCGTTTCGAGTTGCACTTCCAGCCGATCATGGAACTAGCAACGGGAAGCATGCAACGTCGAGAAGCCCTGCTACGCATGAGTGATGTTCAAGGGCAACTGGTTTACCCCAATCACTTTATTCCGGTTGCTGAGAAAACCGGTCAGATCCATGCTATCGATCATTGGGTCCTAGCACGGTCAATTTTAGTCTTGCAAATGCATCCGGGGATTGATCTGTCGGTCAATCTTTCCGCCAACGCGATGGAGGATCCCTCACTGCTGCCAGACCTGAAAGATCTGCTGGCTCAGTATGATGTTGATCCGACACGGCTCACATTCGAGATTACTGAAACTGTGGCGGTTAACAGCCTGCAAAATACCACCCGGATGATGCGCGATATCCAGAAGCTCGGTTGCCGGTTCGCATTGGATGATTTTGGCAGCGGGTTTGCTTCATATGCTTATCTACGCCAACTGCCGATGAGTGCGATCAAGATCGACGGGGCTTTCATTCGCAATATTGCCCACAATCGTGAGGATCAAATTTTTGTCCGGGCAGTGACTGACATTGCCCACGGCATGGGCAAGCGAGTGGTTGCCGAATTTGTTGAGAATGAAGAAATTTTGAGCATCCTGCGCGAGATTGGTGTCGACTACGCGCAAGGCTATCATATCGGCCGGCCGGTAAAGTTACAGACTGATAGCATTCAGTGCGTAAAAACGAAGCCAATTTAAAGCGCATCGGGTGACAAATCACCAAACTCAGAGGCCCTTATCGATGGAAAATTTCTCAAGGTGTAGCCACATCGACCTGCCGGGCCAGTTCCATCTGATGAATGGATTCCTCTAGATTGATCTGATCCGGATTCTCGCTGGACTGCCTGCGTAAGTGCTCGAAAAGCTCTACCTGTTCCAGGGTAGAGTGGTTGCCATCAGGTTGCTGCACGAACGCTGCCCACGGCACAAACTTGGTCAATGGAAAACGCTGTCCAGCCTGGGGGGAAATGTCGATATGCAGTCCAGAGATGTACAAAACCCGCTTGCCTTGATAGCCATGTTCCCGGACGATAGTGCGGAAAGTGCGATCGAATTCCACTTGCGTATTCACCTGGGCAGCCGTCAGTAACGGATGCGGCGCAGTGACGATCCAAGCCATCGGATCGAACAAGTTTTGTTCCAGATGGCTGCGGCCTTCCAGATCACCTTGAATGTCGCGCTTGAAACGAAAATACTCCGGTTGTAACCATGCACCGACCGGTTCGCACCGGCCATCGGCCCAACCGGCTTGCTCCATCCGGTGACGCAGCTCGGGCGAAGCGAGCAAGCTTTTGGCAGTGCTCCGGCAACACACCGGATGCCATTTATGACTGGCGTGGTCTGCTGTCGCCAGCCGCTCCAAATTCAGGAATAGGCCCTCGTCACGATTCTCGCGCAGCAACTGATTATCGATCGTAACCCGGTACTCCTCTCCCTGGCGCTCCAGCAGAATGTTGTCGCGGGCAAAGGCGTATTCTTCCTGATACCAGCGCAGCACGGCCTCAATTTTCCCGCAACTGGCGGTCAAGTGCTGATCTTCGCTCTGGATACGCCGGTAAACACCAAACACACGGCGTTCCGGATCATAACCCACATGGCTAGCGTGAATGATCACCATATCCTGCCCATGCTCAGCGTGGGGCGCGTGGCGATCGGTGGCAACAATGCCGCCAACCTGACCATGATTGAACGGAAACACGCCAAAATGTTTGCTGATGAGAATAATCGGATAGCCTTGGTTTTCGTCTGAGCAGAATGCCCGCGAGGGCATGATCTTACCAGGGGTGAACCCCAATGACTTACACAGGTTATACAGGCGAGGAACGAAACTGCTGTAGCGCAGTGTCATGTCGGCAATATGAAAGTCAGCCATCAGGGCACGAATATTGGCAGTGGATGAGTACATGAGCGTAGACCAGTGGATTGAGCATGCCAGTTTCAGCAGGGATGCATTAATGAAAGTATAGATACCCTTGACAATCCTCCAGCCTGCCCGCATTTAGAAGGTCAATATCCTGTTACCGCCGCGTGAAAATCATGACCGACCACGAAACCATTGAAGCGGAAGTCGTGCGCGAGGACAACGACGCTGAAGCATCCACCAACCATATCGTTCCCGCCGTCGACATTCTGCCCAATACCCTGTACCTGCTGCCGCTGTCCGAACGGCCCTTCTTCCCGGCGCAGGCCCTGCCATTGCTGTTGAATGAAGAACCTTGGCTGCCCACCATTGAGGCCGCCGCCAGTTGCGATCAGCGGATAATCGGTCTGATTCTGGTCAAACCGGATAGCGCGGAAAATGTCCATCCCGATGATTTTCACTCGGTAGGCACCGCAGCCCGGATGCACCAGCTGGCGCGCAATGAAGGACGTTTGCAATTCATCGCCCAGGGTCTGCGGCGATTTCGCATCGAGCGCTGGCTGTCCAGCGAACCGCCTTACCATGTGCAAGTTGAGTATCTGAATGAGGACGCCGAGCATACCGGTGTCGAAGAATTACGCGCCTATTCCTTGGCGGTGATTAATACCCTCAAGGAATTAATCCCGCTCAACCCGCTATATTCCGAGGAACTCAAATTTTTCCTCAATCGTTTCAATACCAATGACCCTTCGCCGCTGGCTGATTTCGCCGCCAGCCTGACCACCGCCAGCAAGGAAGAATTGCAGGAAATCCTGGCCACGGCGCCGGTTCTGGCGCGGTTGAAAAAAGTGATTGTATTGATCAAGAAGGAACTGGAAGTCGCCCAGCTTCAGACCAAGATCCGCAAGCAAGTCGAAGACAAGATGAGCGAACACCAGCGCAAGTTTTTTCTGCGCGAGCAGCTCAAGGCCATCCAGCAGGAGTTGGGCATCGCCAAGGACGACCGCACCGCCGATGTGGACCGCTTCCGCGAGCGGCTGGAAACCCGCGAGGTTCCTGAAGCGGCCAAGAAACGCATCGATGAGGAACTGGACAAACTGTCGATCCTGGAAACCGGTTCCCCGGAATACGCTGTCACCCGCAATTACCTGGACGTAATGACTGATCTGCCATGGGGGGTTTATTCAACGGACAACCTGAATCTTAAACATGCCCGCGAAGTGCTGGATCGCGACCATGACGGGCTGGCCGACGTAAAGGACCGGATCATCGAATTCCTGGCGGTCGGGGCGTTGAAAGGTCAGGTCGGCGGTTCGATCATCCTGCTGGTCGGCCCGCCGGGCGTAGGCAAAACGTCGATTGGCCGATCAGTGGCTGCGGCGCTGGATCGCCAATTCTACCGGCTCAGCTTGGGCGGAATGCGTGACGAAGCCGAGATCAAAGGCCACCGCCGCACGTATATTGGCGCATTACCAGGTAAATTTATCCAGGCCATCCGCGATGCCGAGACCGCGAATCCGGTGATCATGCTAGACGAGATCGACAAGATCGGCGCTTCGTATCATGGTGATCCAGCTTCAGCACTGCTGGAAGTCCTTGACCCGGAGCAGAACACTGAATTTCTCGATCACTATCTGGATGTGCGTTTCGACCTATCCAAAGTGCTATTCATCTGCACGGCTAATCAGCTCGACACGATCCCAGCACCGCTGCTCGACCGCATGGAAACCATTCGCCTGTCTGGCTACATCACTGCCGAGAAGCTGCAAATCGCCCGCAACCATCTCTGGCCGAAACTGCTGGAACGCAGTGGACTGGAGCGTGACCGTATCCAACTGGATGATGAGGCGTTGCAACAAATCATCGAAGGTTACGCGCGCGAGGCGGGCGTGCGCAACCTGGAAAAACAACTCGGGCGGATTGTCCGTAAAAGCGCAGTCCAGATTGTCGAAAATCACCAGGAAGGAACGATCACGGTGAATCGCACCGGCCTGGATCACTATCTGGGCAAGCCACCATTCAAAGTAGAGGCGCTGATGGCCGGGGTCGGCGTGGTCACTGGCTTAGCCTGGACGGCGATGGGCGGCGCAACGCTCAGTGTCGAGGCCAGCCTGATCCACACCAAGAATCGCGGTTTCAAATTAACCGGCCGGTTGGGCGAAGTCATGCAGGAATCGGCTAATATCGCCTACAGTTATGTGAGCGCTCATTTGGAAGAATATCAAGCCGACCCGAAGTTTTTTGACGAAGCCTTTGTGCATTTGCATGTGCCGGAGGGTGCAACGCCCAAGGACGGTCCCAGTGCTGGTATTACCATGGCCACCGCCCTGTTATCGCTGGCCCGGGGTCAGGCCACGGCGCGGCCGTTGGCGATGACCGGTGAGTTGACCCTGACTGGGCAGGTGCTACCGATTGGTGGCGTCCGCGAGAAACTCATCGCCGCCCGCCGGACCGGTATTCATGAAATTCTGCTGCCGGAAGGTAATCGCGGCGATGTCGATGAATTGCCGGATCATATCCGCGAGGGTATGACCATCCATTTTGTCGAACGCTTCCAGCAGGTGGCGGATCTGGTTTTTACCGCCGGGCATCCCGGCTGAGGACATAGTTTGTGATGACAGTGATGATTCCTGGCAAAGCCCGCACGATTTTGTTCCCGCCGCTCTGTCTGCTGGCGTTGCTCCAGGTATCCACTGTGAGCTGGGCTGCCTGCGATGATCCCCCGGCCCGGCGGGTCAATTGGCTGCATTGCGACAAACAGGGCGCAGATTTGCAGGGTGCAGACTTGCGGGAAGCGGTGCTGACGCAGGTCAATCTGAGCGGTGCCAATCTAAGCGGGGCGCGGTTCAGCGGCGCTGATTTAGGCCGCGCAGTTCTTAACAAGGCGGATTTCACGGGAGCGGCGTTACGTGGCACTCGACTGGTGTCGGCGCAGCTGAATCATGCGGTGCTGGCTGACGCGAGCATGACCGGCGCGCGGCTGGATCGGGCGGTGCTGGCGGGGGCTGATCTACGCAAAGCGGACCTGAGCAACGCTGGGTTATATCAAGCAGACCTGAGCAAGGCAGACCTGAGCAACGCGAAACTCAATCAGGCCAATCTGGCGCAAGCGGATCTGAGCGATGCGAAACTCACCAATGCCAATTTAAGTGAAGCCGTGCTGAGCCGGGCGATGCTGGAGGATGCCGTGCTAACCAGCGCCAATCTACAAGGTACCCGGCTAGACGGAGCAACGTTACTAGATGTGAATTTCACCGGCGCCGATCTCAGCCAGGCGACTTTGGCCGAAGCCCGGGTCGATGGCGCTATCTTCACCGATGCCAAACTCGACAGCACGATCTGGATCAATCGCCAACGGTGCCGGCCCGGCTCGGTGGGGGCATGCCGGTGAGAAGTAGCTGGCTTAAGCAGGAGGGCAGGCACTATGCACTATGCCTCGCCGGGCGCTACCTTGCTGGATGATGACCCCTTCTAAATAGAATTGAGTGCTGAGCCGGTTGGGCTGAACACAGCGTTGCCCAACCTACAGCCTCCAGACAATAGCGTAAAACCTATGCAGAATTGGTATAACCCGCAGTCAGCAATCAAAATCAGCCACCGGATTATCGGGTAGCGTTCAAACACGGTCTTAAGCGTCAGTAAGGAAGTCGCGATCTCATCCACATTGCCTTCAAAGACCCGGCCCAGTGGGCTTGGAAATAGCAACGATTCTCTAGAACTGGCTAATCACGAATGAGAGAACTACACTTCTTTGACATTTCTAGCAATCATCATAAAAAAGGCAATGTATTGAATAGGATATATATTTGGCAACATCATAGCGTTGTTATGGGCTGCTTGCCTGATATTTCCCGCTTCCAGCCCGGTTCAACAACGCAAAACTTTGGTATCGGCCGGCCCTCCCAGATGCTGGAAAACGAAAGCAATGATTGAAATGGCTGGCAGGAATACCGCTTGATGAAAGAAGATTTGATCCTCAGTGACGCAGTCAACGAACTGACTGCGTGTGTAAACCTGTCACCAACCCGGTTGATGTATTGATGCATCTATTCAAGGATCAAGCTGGAGTGCCGGCCTGCACCACCAACACCTGGATAGCATGCGCTTGACCAGACGCTGATGATGTTTACTCTGATCGATAGTCATAATCATTTCGACGAGGCCAGTTTCGATCCCGACCGGGAGGCCGCTTACCAGCGGGCCCGCGACGCCGGCGTGAGCGCACAAGTGCTGGCAGCGGTCAGCGCCCGCCTGTGGCCCAAACTCAAGGCAGTGACAAAACAATATCCAGGGCTGTATCCATGTTACGGCTTGCATCCAGCCTATCTCAATGAACATCGCCCGGAGCATCTCGATGCATTGGCGCATTGGTTGCGCCGGGAACGGCCCGTCGCCATCGGCGAATGCGGGCTGGATTATTACCTGCCTGATCTCGACCCCGATGCCCAAGCTGAATTTTTTTCCGGGCAATTGCGCCTGGCCTGCCGTCATGATCTGCCGGTCGTGATCCATGCTCGTCATGCCGTGGATCACGTCATCAAATTTCTGCGGCGTTTTGCCGGGGTGCGCGGCATGGTGCATAGCTTCTCCGGCAGCGAAGACCAGGCCGGACGGCTGCTGGATTTGGGAATCCTGCTCAGCTTTGGCGGTCCGCTGACCTATCCGCGTGCCGCCCGTTTGCGCAAACTGATCCGCTATCTGCCACTGGATGGCTTCATGATAGAGACCGACGCTCCCGACCAGCCGTTGAGTAATCATCGCGGCGAGCGCAACGAACCGGCATTCGTGACGGAGGTACTGAGTTGTATTGCTGAGTTACGCGGCGCTGATCCTGCTGAAATCGCTGCCGCTACCACAAAAAATGCCTGCCGCTTGTTCAGATTGTCCGATGCCTTATCCACAGGCACGCACTGAGATATTGATCGGCGCTGAACGATTAGCCCGGTTGCGGGCAGCACGGGTGTTAGTGGCCGGACTGGGCGGGGTCGGTGGTTATGTAGCTGAGGCCCTGGGCCGAGCTGGCGTGGGCCGGCTGACTCTGCTGGATCACGATACGGTGTCACCTTCTAATCTTAACCGCCAATTGCTGGCGCTGCACTCAACACTGAACCGGTCCAAGGTTGAGGTCATGGCGGAGCGGTTGCACGACATTGACCCGATGCTGGAATTGACACTGCTCGATGAATTTCTCCAGCCGGATATGGCCGATGCGTTGGTTACCACCCTACCCCTCGCTTCTAACCACTCCCCTGCAGCACGTAAGGAGAGTCAACCCCTCTATGACTATGTGGCCGATTGTATCGACAGTATCGCCTGTAAGGCAGCACTGGTTACAGCATGCCACCGCCGCGGCGTACCGGTCATTTCAGCATTAGGGGCGGGTAACTGTCTGGATGTTAGCCGCGTCCGTGTGGCAAAACTGAATCAAACTCAGGGTTGCCCCTTGGCCCGCGAGCTGCGCCGGCAGCTACGGAAATCGGGCACACCGCTAAATTACCCGGTGATTTATAGTGACGAACAACGCAGCTCACCCCTGCCACATCAGCCCGCCAGCGGCGATACACCCGGCCGCCCACGAGCGGTAAACGGCACGATTTCCTATATGCCAGCACTGTTTGGCGTGATGCTGGCCGGGGTGGTGATTCGGAAATTGCTGGAAGGAGGCGAAGGGATTGAATAATAACCTTCTGCCAGAACAAGGCTCCCGCAACTGTATGGAATCCATACGAAGCCTGCTTTTCAAATAGATATCAATTTTTGGCGGGCGGCTGAGGAATGGGCGGCTGAGGCAACTGATCGAGAATACGCCGGGCTAGGCCCTGATAATCCTCGTCAAAGTGATGATCACCCGGCATCTGTTGAACGATGATTCCCAAATCGGCCAGTTTCGGACAGGAGGCGTCCTCCTCCTCGGCACCGTAAATACACAACCGTTTGATAGTACTTAACTTGGCCAATTCCGGCCGCACGGGTTGATCGCCTTCATCCGGATTGTCGCTGATCCAGTCGCTGAGATGAAATTCAAAAGAGGCATTATCCGATAATCCTAGGAATACCATCAGATCGATCCGCGCGCGCAACGCTGGTGGCAAACGGTTGGCAATGGCGGGTAAGGCATCGGCTCCAAAGGAATAGCCAATCAATACGATTCGTTCTTTCTTCCAGGTATCCAGATACTGGCGCAGCGTCCGCTCCAAATCCAGCGCGACCTCGTCCGGCTGACGGGCTTTCCAGAAATAGCTTAGCGAATCCCAGCCAATCACCGGCAGGCCGTTCTTGGCTAATTCCGCAGTCATCGACCGGTCGAGCAGCGCCCAGCCGCCATCCCCGGACAGCATGACCGCCAATTGTGGCCGATCGGGGCCGCCTGTCACCGGAACTTCAGTGAGCGGTATGCCCATGATGCTGGCATCCGGCTGCACTTGCTTAACGATGCTTGGATCGAGCCATTGCAACAGGGCGGATACTTGCGGCAGCCAGTCTTTGACGCCTGCCTTGCCGGGTATTCCGGTCAGCCGGGCTAACTGGATCGATTGGACAAACTGTATGGTGGTCGCAACTTCACAAGCGGGCTGATTCTGAAACACAAACCAGGTAGCTGGCATCCGGGTGATAGGTTTTAAACGCATTCCCTGATGATCGGGCAATGCTGCGCCTTCCAGTTTACCGGTGCCAGGGCATAGGGGCTTGGACAAGGGTAGTTCCGGGCAGAAGTTCACTCCGATTCCAGCATGGAAGCGGTCAGCGGGCGCCTGGGCTAGTGCTGCGTAGCCCAGCGCTGCGCCGGCACCATAACCAAGCAGAACCGGCGGCAAGCGGCTCGCCAGCGGATAACGCTGAGCTATCCACTGATTCAACTGCCCAAGATCCGCCGGCAGATCAAGGCAAGCAGCTTTCGATTGGTCCAGCCGGACCATGTACTGATTCAGATCGATACCGGCGGCCACATAATTCAGTTGAGCGATTTCTTGTGCTACAGAGGTCATATCGGCATCCCAGCCAGCCGTACCAGACAGTAATAACACCACACCTTTGGGTTCGCCGGCCGTGCGGTAGATAGCCAGCTTGCCGAAGACAGCGTTATCTAGTGTTTTCTCAGCAATCTCCGCCTGCGTATTGGACACGGCCAGCACGGCGATGGCCAGACAAAGCGCTTGCGATAAGCGATATAGGATCGAACTCTTCATCACGGCTGGATTCTGACGGCGGTTATTCCGGATGATCAGCATGGGTCCAGAGAGGTCTTGCTAGCCAAAAAGGATTAGCAATACCCTGCCGATAGGCTTTCAGTGCTTCCGAAGAGGAATTCACTCTAAGATTACTGATAGATCCATCATCGTTTTGCCAGCGCTCATGCCAAAAAACGGCAGCGCGGATTCTCGGATAATCTTTAGACGTCCGTTCAAGAAAATCAGCGATCCAATGCGCTTTGCTCCCTTGCTCTGGAAACTCCCCGACGCCCCACTCGGCCAGCATAAGAGGTTTTTCTTCATCGAGCTGGCAAAGCTGCTGGTAGTAAACTCCTATTGCCTTATCGACCGTTACCCAGTTCCCTTCCGATTTGAACTGTACACCATATGCGGTGATTCCAAGCCAGTCGACGTACTGCGGACCTGGATAGTATTGCGCCATAGCGTTCCAGGGTTCATCGGGATCGGAGGCATTATTCGCGTGCCAGACCCAGAGGATATTGCTGGCTCCTTTGGCTCGTATCCGGTCAATGACATAACGGTAAGCCTTTTTAAAGGTTTCCGGGCCTTCAAAACAATTTTCACAGTTGTGCGATGGCTTCCCCGCGCCGTAAAAAATCCCCGACCAAGGGAACCAATATCCATTCATCTCCAGTCCCCAGGAAACAAATAGAGGGTTTCCATACGCCTTGGCTTGAGTAGCCCAATAATCGATATAGCCGTCCCATTGGCCTGCAATAATAGCATTTAGATCGAAGCGCCCAGGTTTCGAGTTCCATCCCTCAGTTGGCCGGTCCCACGGCGACCAGAAGATTAAAGGTACAGCGCCATAACTTGAAATAATGTTAAGTTGCTGATCAGGGAAACTCTGATTTCCCCAGTCGCTCGAAAATGCAATGATCGCTTGTTTTTTTCCCACCAGCTTATCAAAGCGCTCAATACCTTCTAGCGTTACATTATCTTCGTGATGTCCGAATTCAATATAGGCACCGCTGTACGCTTGGTTTTTTGGAATTACGATTTTAATCTGCCCATTATTTGCTGTCTTTTTTTGTGAAGGAAAATCCGGATTAGCTGGCTGACAAGCAATCATGAAGCTTGAAAGGACTATAAAGAACAAGATTTTTATTTTTATAGGATTATGCGGCTTTCCTCTGTGCTGGTTGAGATATTTTAATGTTATATTTGACATTCACAGTCCCTCTCCGGTCAATTTTTCCCCAACCATACCATACCCCCTTTAATGCACGAATAATGGCTATCCAGACTGATAAACAAAGCAAGGGCCGATAGAGAATTCTCATTGGGAAAATCCACAACGAAGCACGTAAAGGTTCTTTCTCAAGAAAACAGCCTAGCAATGCAAGTAACCACTCCAGCGCGAAAAAGAAAATAGCGTATCCGATAATAGAAAACCCGGATCCCCAAGAGATAGAAATGAGCAGCATCATATCGACCAGCGGCACTAAGGCCACGAGAAACACATGGCAAAACCATACACCCGGCAAGCTAAAGAACCCCAATCCAGGGCGCTCAAGGCTGCACAGAAGGCCGCGATGTTTCCATAGACACTGAAGAGTACCAAAAGCCCAGCGAATCCGCTGACGCACGAGCAATCGAGCTGTGTCAGGCGCTTCTGTGTAAGCGATGGCACGGGACGCGTAGCGGATACGATAAGGAGTGCGATGCAGGTGAAGCGTCAGATCTGTATCTTCAGCAAGGGTATCCGCGATAATCCCTCCCGCTCTTTCAATTGCCTGTTTTTTGAAAGCACTGATGGCGCCAGGGACCACGGTAATCGCATTCCAGTAATCATAGGCGCGGCGATCCAGATTGAAGCCGCAAATGTATTCAAGCGATTGGAAACGCGCAATCAGCGATGTCAGATTGCCAACGCGGATATGGCCGCATACCGCGCCAACATCCGGCTGAACCAGGGGAGCGACCAGCCGGCGAAGGGTCTCCGGTTGAAACTGGGTATCTGCATCAAGCATCACGACCGTTTCATAAGCCGCAGCCTCGACCGCCCGGTTGAGGGCATGCGCTTTGCCCGCGTTATTTTGCGAGATCAGGCGGATCCGCGTATCTTCAGCCGCAAGTCTGGCGACAATAGCCGCCGTGCTGTCCGTTGAACCGTCATTGACCACAATCAATTCGAAGAAGCCTGCATAATCGCTGGCCAAGATCGAACGAATCGTTGAAGCAATGACTTTGGACTCGTTGTAAGCGGCGATTATGACAGATACGGGTTCCTTGAAGACCGATGAGTCTTCCAATAGCGCCTGTTGCGTCCGCCGGTATTGCCGTAGCGCAAGCACCACGACAATACCCGTTCGGATCAGCAGAAGCACTGTAATCCCTATCATGAAAGTCCAGGCAAATTCTTCGATACGCTGGGCCAAATGCAACCCTGTCTGGGCTACGGCTCGCGAGCTTGCAGGATCATCGGTTGGGATCGGCGGCATTAACGTCTCGCGCGGGAGATTTAAAAGCGTCTGAAGCGACACGATCTGATCGCCTCGATGACGGAGATAGCGAATGATTTCTGGAAGCGCGGCGACAGTTGCTGAACGGTCGCCGCCGCCATCGTGAAGAAGAATGACATTTCCCTCATGGCGGCGTTCGTTAACACGCCTCATGATGTCTGCGGCATTGGGCTCATTCCAGTCTTCGCTATCAATACTGTCGCTCACACAGAGATAGCCTAGTTGCTGCGCTCTCACGAGCGTCCTAAACTCCTCAAAAGATTTGGGATAGGTATCCGCAGCGTAAGGCGGGCGGAACAGAAGCGTTGATATTCCGGCACCGTCTTGAAGAATGCGCTGCGTAGCATTAAGTTCAAATGCCGTCCACGCTTCAGTGGCTACGCTGAGATCAGAGTGTAAATAAGAGTGGTTGCCGATCTCGTGTCCTTCAGCCAAAATCCGGCGAACCAGCGCCGGATTTTCAACCACTCGACTTCCCACGACAAAGAACACGGCATGAACGCCTTCCTGTTTGAGAATATCGAGGATGCGTGGCGTCCAAACCGGGTCGGGGCCATCGTCAAAACTCAGCACCACCTGATTCGTTGCCGAGCCGCCCCGGTGGTAAATAGAGGGATATTTGGGGAATTTCTCATACCGCGCTTCCCAGAGCTCAGCAGATGGTGTTGTCACCCGGCGAAACCCTTGTTCCCGTTCGTCCGACGGAATGAGGAGATCGCCTCTGCCCACGTTAGCGACCCGATCGGCAGTTCTGATCGGCTCAATTGATTTCGAGTTCAGCTTTGGATGAGCAATGATGCGCCAAATCGACTCGTCTTCCTTTCCCAGCCGATAAATCGCTGTTCCCTCGACTCCTTTTTTCAAGGCTATTTTGTATTGATTGCGGAAGGTCACCGCATCAAGAAACCACACAGAGTGCGAAATACCGTCCTCTTCATAAGTAAAGTGCGGCTGGTAAAGCGGTGCCTCAATAGAGATGGCCCGGGTTCCTGAAAACCGGGCCCGGCCCATGGCATCGGCAAAGCTAAGGATTGCCGTTTCCGCTTCATTGCTCTTAGACCAATCATATCCATAAGCACCTATACCGACGATCCACTGATGGGTATCGCCATATCCAAGCAGTGTATCAAGCCATTCATTCCACCAGGGCAGAGAGGCTATCGGACCCGGTGAATCATCCTCACCATTTTCGTCAAACAGCAGCGCAACGAATCGATCAACGACCGGCGCCAAGGCATCAAGGTCAAAGACTGCAATATCATTACCCACCGGAATACAAAGCCATAGCTCTAATTTTCCACTGTGCAGATACTTTGCAAGATCAGTCAGCAATGACGTCAAATCATTGCGGTACGCTGGATCAATTTGCTCCCAGTCAACAAGCACCCCCATTGCATGGATAGCACGCAGTTCACTTTTTAGCTTCTCGAAAAAAGGGAGTCTCTTTTCTGGATGCCGCGCCAATTCTTCGATCAGCTCCGGCTGCCACTCATCGCCATCGAGATTTGAAAGGAGAGGAAGCAATTTTATATCCGCTGAACCCGTGAATTTGATGAGTTGAGGGTCTGGAGAGGCAATCAGTGGCTCTTCAAAGCTGCGCATTGAGAACCACTCCGGCGCCAAATGAGTTATCTGCTGATAATGGGATCTGAGCGAATGGAAGCTTTCCGCATCTGAAGGTGTATAAAACGCCAGCACTACTGGCGCCTCAGAAAAACCATGGGGTCGTGGAGTAACCGGCTTTTCTGGGGCAACCGGTCTTTGCCGCAACCAGGAAGGAGGCGCGGGCGACCGGGGAACAGATTCCTGAGAGGGAGCCGCGGCACTGAGTTGCATGTCAGGACGAGGCAATGTATCCGGTTTTTGCAATTTCGGCAGAATCAGCAGGGAATGTACGAATATGACTAGGAGGATGAATAGGAGGAAGCTGCTCCAAAGGGTAATGCGGCAAACCCACACCCATCGATTGCCTTTGAAATCAGAAAAGACAAATTGTGATGTATCCATAAATGAGCGTGAAATGAGAGGAGAGAGGGCCTTGAGATCATTTACTTACTGACGATCCTCTTGGAGCCATTAGCAATCAGTGCCGTCAAATCAGCCAGTACGCGGGGCAGCGCCATCATACCGCCGGGCGCCGCCAAGTAGCGAGCTTCCCACTGAGGATCAAACTTTTCCTTATATTGATGCAGGCCCCGGAAATTGTAAAACGCCTCGCCATGCCCGAAGACCAGCGCACCAAATCGATTCCACAACGGCGCGAGGCTGCGATTCTGCAAACCAGACAACGGTGCCATGCCCAAGTTGAACCAGGTGTAGCCTCGCTCACGGCCCCACAGCATGATTTTGAGAAAGAGGTAATCCATCAAACCGTGAGAACCATCCGGCAAGTAGCGCATCAAATCCACCGACAGCTCCTCGCCGCCGCCTTGCCAAAGATTGGCAAACGCTTCTACTTGATTATGATGCCAGACGACCGCAACCGGTCCGGTTTGCAGGTAATCCTCGTCGAAAAACCCGAGAGAAAACCCTTTTTCACGGCTGCTTTTTCCAGTAAGCCAGGCATCGGAAACTCTCCTTAACTGTGGCAATAGGGATGGCACAACGGCTGGTTCGACAATTTCGAAACGGCAACCTTCCCGCTCTAAACGGTTGATATGATTACGCATGGTTTTGCGGGCCTTGCCGTCCAGCGAAAAGGCCGTCAACGGCACCCGCGCCTCTTCGCCAAATTTGAGCAGGGTTAGACCCAGTTCCACATACAAACCCAAATGATCAGGGTGAACCTGATAGAACACGGGCCAACCGCCATGATGCTCACACAACTCGCGGAATTGCCAGGCCAATTCCCGGCGGTCTTGCTCGCGACGAGCCACTGGATCGCCCATGACCACCCAGGTGCGGCCTTCCACAGCGTACATCAGGAAAGCGCTGCGATCCGCATTGAACAGCAGTGCCTTGTCGCCCAATAGGGTTAGATAAGCATAAGTGCGTGGGAATGCCGCAGCGATCGCCTGGGCTTGACGCCGTTCTTCCGGCCCTGGCAGCGCTGGTTCGAAGGGCGCCGGCCGCAACAATTTGGCGATACCAAAGAACAACGCCGCGCCCATAGCACCGACCATTGCCCGCAGGAAACGAGGGGCTTCGCCTTGACCGCTGAAACTGAAATCCCACCATAACTCCGCGGAATATTCGACATGCTTGTAGGAGAAGAAGCCCAGCCAGATCGAACACACCACGACCACGGCAATGGCAGCGAGCCAGCCTGGCGTAAATCGTTCGCTGAATAATGAAGCTTGGCGGTAGAACTGCCGCCGGGAGGGTAACAGCCCAGCCAGCAGAATGCTCAGAATCAAAGCTTCTTCGTAATCTGCACCCTTGAGCAGCGAGACGATGATGCCTGCGCCCAGAAACGCTACTGCCAGCACCCAGGCAGCATCGAGCCGGCGTTGCAGACCTCGTGCGAGCAACAGTAGCCCCATGCCAGCCAGGCTGCTAGCGAAATGGGAGATTTCCAATACAGATAGAGGGATTCGATGATGCAGCCATTCCAGCCGGGCCTCGACCGCTGGAGTCGCCGCTGAAAATAGCAGTACCGCGCCACTAATGAGTGTCAGCAAGGCAAAGATATGCGGCAACAGCACAGGAACCCAGGGACCGATCATTCGTGGCAGCCACAAGACCCGTTCCTTCTGATGCCTTAGTTCATACACGCCCAGCGTAACCGCCGCTAGCGCCAGCGGCAACAGGTAGTAGATCAGCCGGTAGGTCAACAACGCACCAAGAATATCATTGGCGGGCAACTCATTTTGGAGCATGAGCAGTGCCACCGATTCGAAGACACCCAAGCCGCCGGGGATATGGCTGAGCAGGCCAGCAATTTGCGCGACCAAAAATACGCCGAGGATGCGGTCAAAACCCAGTACTGCCGATGCAGGCAGCAAGGTGTACAGGACGATGCTAGCCATGACCCAGTCGAGGGCGCCAATCGCGATTTGCGGCAAGGCCAGGCGCGGCCGGACCATTGGCAATTCCCACGGCCCCGCTTGCAACGGCTGGCGGCGGAGTATGCCTAGTAACACGTAAACCGCTGGCGGAACCAACATCGACAGCCCTAATAACCGGCTGTCCAGCGTTAACCAAGGAATTGTGCGCAAATCCAGAGGATCCAGTATCAAAACTCCACCGCCTACGGTGAGAATACCGAGCCATAGCGTTAGAGCGGTAAATAACACAATCCGGGCAATATCCACTGCGGTCAGCCCCCAACTGGAGTACAGCCGGTAGCGCAACGAGCTAGAGGTGAGTACTGATAGACCGACCGAGTTGCTAAAGGCATAACTGAGCAACGCGGCAAAGCCGACCTTGGGCCAAGGCAACGGCTGGCGGATATAGCGCAACGCCAGCCAGTCGTAGCCGGTCGTAAGCAGATAGCTGAACGCCGTGCCCAGTAAGGCTGCCAATAGCTGTATACCAGGCAACTGCCGGAGATAGGAAACCACGTCCTGATAGCGGTATTCAGCCAGCGCTTGATGCAGCACCCACAATGCTGCAGCAAATAGCATCAGACCGATCATTGGACCTGCATAGCGAGCGAACAGCGTTTTCATGGCAAAGTGAAACACACTCTTGATGGGCTAGCCCACCCGGACGTTACTTGGGTAGCGTTGCGATGTGTAGCCATCAGGTTATTCATTGCTTCAAAATGATTAAGACTGATAGCCTGCCGCTCGCAGATAAATCAGATCGTATGTTTTAAATTAACAGTCGCATTGAATTTAATATTCATATCGAAAAAAACCCCGCCAAAGCGGGGTTTTTCGATTTCAGCCTTTATGAAGGCGAGTGATGCTTACATCATGTCGCCCATGCCGCCCATGCCGCCCATGCCGCCCATGCCGCCCATGCCGCCACCACCCATGCCGCCTGCTTCTTTCTTCGGCAGTTCAGCGATCATCGCCTCAGTGGTGATCAACAACGCCGCCACAGAAGCAGCATTCTGCAACGCCGAGCGAGTCACCTTGGTTGGATCCAGGATACCCATTTCGACCATGTCGCCGTATTCGCCAGTCGCAGCGTTGTAGCCATAGTTACCAGACTGCTGCAGGATCTTATCCATAACCACCGAAGGCTCATCACCGGCATTAGCGACGATCTGGCGCGAGGGTTCTTCCATGGCGCGTAGCGCGATCGATACGCCTACATCCTGATCAGCATTGTCGCCCTTCAAGCCCTTGATCGCCTGCAAGGCGCGAACCAGCGCCACGCCGCCACCTGCCACTACGCCTTCCTCAACTGCCGCGCGAGTCGCATGCAACGCATCCTCAACGCGGGCTTTCTTCTCCTTCATCTCGATTTCAGTAGCCGCACCGACTTTGATTACCGCCACACCGCCAGCCAGCTTGGCTACACGCTCCTGCAATTTTTCGCGGTCATAATCCGAAGTCGCTTCCTCGATCTGCCGGCGAATCTGCTCAACCCGGCCCTGGATCTCGTCGGTCTTGCCGGCACCATCGATAATGGTGGTATTCTCCTTGCCGACCACAATCTTGCGGGCTGTACCGAGATCCGACAGAGTCGCCTTCTCCAGGGTCAAGCCGACCTCCTCAGAGATAACTTGGCCACCGGTTAAAATGGCGATGTCCTGCAACATGGCCTTACGGCGGTCACCGAAACCTGGCGCCTTGACGGCCGCTACCTTGACGATGCCGCGAATAGTGTTGACGACCAAAGTCGCCAGCGCCTCGCCCTCTACATCCTCGGCGATAATCAGCAACGGCTTGCTAGCCTTAGCGACACCTTCCAGCAGCGGCAACAAGTCACGGACGTTGGAAATCTTCTTGTCATACAGCAGGATGTACGGGGCATCCAGCTCCGCGCTCATGCTTTGCTGGTTGTTGATGAAGTAAGGTGAAATATAGCCACGGTCAAACTGCATCCCTTCTACGACATCCAGTTCGTTATCCAGGCTCTTGCCTTCTTCAACAGTGATCACGCCTTCCTTACCGACCTTCTTCATGGCGTCGGCGATAATCCGGCCAATGGCTTCGTCGGAGTTGGCGGAAATGGTACCCACCTGAGCGATGGCCTTGTCGTCGGTACAGGGCTTAGAAAACTTTTTCAGCTCTTCAACCGTAGCAGTCACTGCTTTGTCAATACCACGCTTGAGATCCATGGGGTTCATGCCGGCAGCAACCGCCTTCATGCCCTCACGGACAATCGCCTGGGCTAGCACGGTGGCGGTGGTGGTGCCGTCACCGGCCACGTCAGAGGTCTTGGACGCAACCTCTTTCACCATCTGCGCGCCCATATTCTCGAACTTGTCTTCCAATTCGATTTCTTTGGCGACCGACACGCCGTCCTTAGTAACAGTGGGAGCACCAAAGGACTTATCCAGCAATACGTTGCGGCCCTTGGGGCCTAAGGTAACTTTGACCGCGTTGGCCAATACATTGATACCGCGCACCATGCGCGAACGGGCATCATCACCGAACTTGACTTCTTTTGCAGCCATTTTTAATTCCTCTGAAACCAGTTTTAGATATTCGAATCAAGCACTTAAAGTAGTGAGACGCTTACTTCTCGATGATCGCCATGATTTCGTCTTCGCGCATGACGATCAGATCTTCACCGTCCACCTTTACTTCGCTGCCCGAATACTTGCCGAATAGAACCAGGTCGCCTGCCTTGACATCCAGTGGCCGCACGTCACCGTTCTCCAGCAACTTGCCCCGGCCCACTGCCATCACTGTGCCACGCGAGGGCTTCTCAGCAGCAGTACCCGGCAGGACGATGCCGCCTGGACTCTTAGTTTCTTCTTCAACGCGCTTAATCAGCACCCGATCATGCAATGGCCGAATGTTCATAGATAAAATCTCCTGAAAGGGACTAGGTTCGGTGACTTGAGGTTGACGCTGGCTTTGTTAGCACTCAACCTTTGTGAGTGCTAATCATAGTCAGCGAAACCCCTCTGTCAAGGGGTTGACCGTGAAGTGGGGCAAGTACCGGGAAATTTCAAGGGAGTGAGTTGAAGAAAATTGGCCGGATTGGGAGTCTATCGTTAGGCTGCTTAGATGATCGAACTGCATAACATTACAATCTTAAGAGGGAATCCTGTATGGACAATCAACCGCTAGTGGTCTATTGCACTTGCCCGGATCAAGCAATGGCCGAGCGCATCGCCGAGACCATGGTCCGCGAGCGGCTGGCCGCCTGCGCCAACTTAGTGCCAGGACTCACCTCAATTTATCGTTGGCAAGGCGCAATACAACACGATTCTGAATGGTTGCTAATCATTAAAACCCGCGGTACGGTCTATCCGTTACTAGAAGCGCGTATCCGTGAATTACACTCTTACAACACCCCTGAAATCATTGCCTTACCCATTCAGACCGGTTCGGCAGCCTATTTGGACTGGATAGCCGGCAACACCGGAGCACCGTTATGAAGCGGCTTCCCATTTGGCCTTGGCTGGCGTTGCTATTGGCGCTGCTGGCAGGGCCGGCGATAGGCGGGTTGTTTGACCGGTTCGGTAGCGCTTCACAGGAAAGGATTCTTGATGCAGATCAAGCATTTAATATCACAATCAATGTGCTCGGCCCACGCACGATTGAGGCTCGATGGATCATTGCTCCGGGTTATTACCTCTATCGCGACAAGTTCCAGTTAGAATTGGTCAGCCCCCAAGACATCGCCATCATCAGCACCGATATTCCTCCTGGCGAGCTGAAAAACGATCCTTATTTTGGCCCGCAACAGGTATTTCACGACGAAGCATGGATGACTGCTCGCCTGCAACGCAGTTCAAACAGTGCTGGCGAATTAGAAGTAGAAGTAAAAGCAAGTTACCAAGGTTGCGCTGAAGCCGGTGTCTGTTACCCCCCATTGAAACAGACAGTAGCGATTGCATTACCTGCTGACTCCGCGCATCTCTCCATGGGAGAGAAACTCCAAGCGCAATCGAACACGGCGTCCTCCATCTCCTCTCGCCTGCTTGCGCAAGAGGGATTAAGGACGCAGGCCGATCCTTCTCAAAACCAGCCTGCCGAAGCGGAACAGGACCGGTTGGCACGGTTACTCAATCAGCAACGCTTTCTGGCGATCCCTGCCTTTTTTGGCTTCGGGCTATTACTGGCGTTCACTCCTTGTGTATTTCCCATGGTACCAATTCTATCCAGCCTGATCGCCGGCCAAGGTGCGAATCTCACTCGCCGGCGAGCGCTGGCGCTGGCAGCGACTTATGTGCTGGCCATGGCGGCGACCTATACCATTGCCGGGGTACTGGCGGCGTTGCTCGGGCAGAATTTGCAAGCTTGGTTCCAAAATCCTTGGGTAATTGGACTATTCAGCGGCATGTTTGTTTTGCTAGCGTTGTCCATGTTTGGTTTTTACGATCTGCAGTTACCGGCTTTTCTGCAACACCGGTTGACTGAATGGAGTAATCGTCAGCGCGGCGGCCGCTATGCTGGAGTAGCGGTGATGGGCTTCCTGTCAGCATTGATTGTTGGACCCTGTGTGGCTCCCCCCTTAATTGGCGCCCTCAGCTTCATCGCGGTAACCGGTGATGTCGCATTGGGCGCGGCGGCTCTGTTCGTACTGAGCCTGGGGATGGGGGCACCCTTGCTGGTGATTGGCGCATCAACCGGTCACTGGCTGCCGCGCGCGGGCCACTGGATGGAGCGAATCAAAGCTATTTTTGGAGTGTTACTGCTGGCTGTAGCCTTGTGGCTGCTAGAGCGCATTTTGCCGGCAGCACTGATCATGACGCTATGGGCAACGCTGTTAATCGTCACCGCTACCTACATGGGTGCTTTACAATCAGTTGCCCATGGCGCGCCACCTTGGCGAATGCTGGTTAAAGGCTTAGGTACAGTTTTATTGATTTATGGCGTATTACTGCTAGTTGGTGTCGCCGGCGGTGGCCGCGACCCCTGGCAACCCCTGCGCGATGTTAACTTCATCGCCAGTGCCGCCAGTGAAACACCAGCACCATTATTCCAACGAGTTAAGACTGTAGCGGATGTTGAGCAGGTACTGCGCAAATCAGGTGGCCAACCCATCATGCTGGATTTCTACGCTGACTGGTGCGTCACCTGCAAGGAACTGGAGCGCGATACTTTCAGCGATCCGGCTGTGCGTATGACACTGAAAAAAATGCTGACCTTGCAAGCCGATGTCACTGCCCACGATAAGGCCGACCGGGAATTGCTGAAACACTTCGATATTGTCGGACCACCGGCTATGTTATTTTTTGGAGCGGATGGTCAGGAACGCCGGAAATACCGGGTGGTTGGGTTCATGGAGGCAAGTGAGTTCGACAAGCATCTGCGCACGCTGCCGCTAGACTGAATCAACGATTAACGCATTGAGGAATGCTCCATGTACATGCCCGATCCCAATCCCAATGTCGCTCTAGCCCTGGCCGAGGATGTCGGCGACGGCGATTTAACAGCAGCCCTGATCCCGGAAGATACCCAGGCCGAGGCCACGGTCATCAGCCGTGAATATGCCGTACTGTGCGGTAGCGCCTGGTTTGATACAGTATTCCGCCAACTTGACCCACGGATAGCCATTGACTGGCAAGCAGCCGACAGTGACCGTATCGCACCGGATCAATTGCTTTGCACTCTGCGCGGCCCCGCGCGATCTCTGCTGACTGGCGAACGCACCGCATTGAATTTTCTACAAATGCTATCTAGTACTGCTACTTTGGCCCGTCGTTATGCCGAGGCTGTGGCTGGAACCGGGGCAATAATTCTCGATACACGCAAGACCCTCCCTGGCCTGCGCTTGGCGCAAAAATACGCGGTGCGCTGCGGTGGCTGCCAAAATCACCGCATTGGCTTATTTGACGCAGTGCTCATTAAAGAAAATCACATCATGGCCGCTGGTTCCATTGGTAACGCCATTGCTGTCGCCCGCCGTTTGCATCCCAGCGTTACTGTGGAAGTCGAAGTGGAAAACTTTGCAGAACTGGAAGAAGCGCTGGCTGCCCAGCCTGACATCATCATGCTCGACAATTTCGACTTAAAGGCTATGTCTGAAGCAGTAAAAATCACTGACGGACGCGTCAAGCTGGAAGCATCCGGCAATGTCAATTTCGACACCGTTCGCCCGATCGCTGAGACTGGCGTCAATTACATTTCAATTGGCGGCTTAACTAAGGACGTACGGGCAATCGATCTGTCGATGCGCTTCCGCACCCTCTAATTTAGAGGCTGTCATTTAAAATTCACTTCGTATGTCTATGCTTTACGTAAACAGGATTTATAAATCATAAGATAATTCTTAAGGAGGAAAAGTGATGTACGTAAATCTAGCCCTGAGCACCCACCCGGTCAGCCTAGGGCATCCGATGGCTGACTATCGGGCAGCGGATTATCTGCGCCAGGAGATCGCCTTTTTCGAGACCCGCCTGCACGAAATGGGTGAGAGTGGCGACTGTGCCTATGAACATGCGCTCAGCCGGGCTTACGAAACCCTACTGTGTGAACGCCGCCAGCAACTGGCGCAATTGCAGGCTTGAATTCCCTCACCCGCTTTGTCGCGCTAGCAGGGTTGCTGCTGGCGCCATCCCATCCGCTAGCTGAGGCAATTGACCAGCCAGTTGCGCCTTTTCAGGCCCGCTATGATCTGTACGGTATGGGTCTCCCGCTGGGCGAGGCGCTGATGGTGCTGGACTACCCCGGACCGGACCGTTATACGATGCATTTCGACGTGCGCCCTAACCCGTTAGTTGCTCTGCTGGCGTCGCACCAGGTACAAGAGAAGGCCCGCGGTGAAATCCGTAATGGTAAGGTCCTGCCAGCCCAATACGTGCAGCAGGCGGACACAGGCGGAAAAACCCGAAACGTGCTGTTGCGCTTTGATCAGCCAGCTCAGCGCATCGAGGCCCATAACAATGCGGAACAGGCCGTATTACCCCTATCGCCGGGCATCATGGACCCGCTGAGCTTGCATTTGGCGGTGATGTGGGATCTGAAGCGCGATCGTTTGCCGGAACAGTATACGCTGATAGACGGCACTGAACTTCGTACCTATCAGATTCACAACGAGGGCCATGAAACGCTGAATACAGCGCTGGGTTCGCTGCCCACTGTACGTATTAGCCAAGCCCAGCCCAGCGGAAGCCGCATCACCACATTCTGGTTCGCCACCGAATTACAATATCTCCCAGTACGCATCACCCGGCAAAAAAAAGGCCGAGAGGATCTACGCTTGGAAATCCACTCAGTCGAGCGTCAATCTGCCACCCCCTAAAACCACTCGCGATCCAGGGAGTTTTCTCCAATGTCTGCTTCCACCAACTGTATTTTCTGCAAACTCATTCGTGGCGAAATTCCATCTATCAAAGTCCATGAGGATGCACAAACGCTGACCTTCATGGATGTCCGGCCAGCTAGTCCCGGCCATACCTTGGTGATTACCAAGGCTCATACACCTAATTTGTTGGAGATCGCCGAGACTGATCTGCTTGCAGTAACTTTGGCTGTCCAGCGCACTGCCCAGGCTATTCAAAAGGCGTTAGCTCCTGATGGCATACGGGTCAACCAATTCAATGGAGCTGCGGCTGGCCAGACTGTATTCCATTACCATGTCCATATCATTCCAGCGCAGGAGGGACAACGGATTGGCGCCCATGGCCGCAATCAAGCCGATACCCAGCAATTAGAGTCACTGGCCGCGCAAATCCGCGCGGCGCTGGGATCCTGAGCCGGTCAATTCCGCTTTGGCTGGTCACTACGGGCACGGCGGAATAAAACTATATCCACTCGCCGGTTCATCTGCCGGCCTTCAGGCGTGGCGTTACTGGCAATAGGATCCTGCTCGCCACGCCCCTGCGTGGTCAGCCGGCGATTCTGTACACCTTGGGTGCTGAGAAACATAGCTACGCTTTCAGCCCGGCGTAACGAAAGATCAAGGTTGTAGCTTTCTGAACCCTTGTTATCGGTATGACCAACAATTCGCGCCCGGATACCGCGACGGCGCTCCATGAAGCGGGCAATTTCACGAAGTGTAGGTACGAAACCAGGGTTAATGCTGGCGCTATCGTACGCAAACATCACTTCGCTAGGTAAACGCAGCCGCAAACTGCCATCGGGCAGCGGCTCCACACGCATACCCATCCGGCGGTATTCCGGGGTAATCATGCGTTCGAATTCCTGCTGGGCGCCACCGAGATCATCACTACCTGGGCCGTTGTCCGCATCTTCATAGCCGCTGCCGGGTTGTTGCCGAGCGATGACGTCAGTGGTGATAGACCCGATCATGAGGAAAACGAGGGTCAACAAACCAATTGTGGCAAGACGCGATAGATTCATAGCGAGAGAGCTCCTTGGAATTCAGTGCAAATCGAACTATAGAATAGATATGAATGACCGAAAGAGTACTTTATCTGTCAATATTTAAGAAGAACGCTTCTGAGCACTCCAAAAACCTTGATGGGGTGGCAGCCATAGGAAAACTATAAAACAATGGCGTGCTTCCGGAGCATTGCTAGCGCAATGGTTGAACACCGGGTTTGCGCAGCGCATCACGAGTGACCCGCGCTGAGAGATTGATGCCTTTGCTTAAGCCTTGGCGATCGGTTGGCCGTTGTTGTGACTAAAGACCTTGCGGCTATCGTGATCGTAGAGAAACTCTAGGGGATCGCGGCCACTGATGATCGCTAACGCCTGTTCGACATAGCCGCGACTGGCGGTGATAACCGCTCCATTGACTTCATTCTGAACATGGACCTGTTCAATAGCGTGTTCGAATTCTGATACAAGCTTACTCAAAATCCCTCGTTGCTCGCGGGTTGGCACTGTATTTAGACACGCATGCAAACCTTGCCGGTCAGCGGCAAAGCCTTGCTCACATAGATAAGTCACCCGTACCGTATCCAAATCATGCAACTGGTTGACAATAATCTGTTTCTCACCAGCAACAGATTCCAAAACCGATACATCGCGGGTACGAAGGGCATCGTATTCCTGTTGAAGCAACTGCTGCAATATCCCGATGGCTGCTAGCTCCTCACGCAACAATTTCTCCAGCATGGTCAGATGGCCCTATGCAAAGGTTGCTTCAAAATCGAGGATTTTGCTTGCGAGCTTGCCTGAATCGACCTGGTACTCGCCACTAGCGATTACTGCACGCAGTTTATCAATTTTTGCCTGATCCATCGGTGGCCCTTCCTTATCCTGGGTTTCGATCTGGCGCAAACGCAGTGAACTTGTGGTGAGATTAACTTGGTCGACTTCCGCAACTGCTTTACCAGGCAAGCTGCCACTTGGCGTTTTTTCCGTTTTCGCAGAGATGGCCTGATCCACGATACCATTGCCGCGCAGGGACAAATTCGAAACAGAGTTGATGGCCATGGTGGTTGATCCTTACGCCGTTAGTTTAAAGACTTGCTCAAGTTATCGGCTTTATGCGGTGAAACTTTAATGCAATTTCGATTATCTTCCAATCTCAACGCGTCGATTGGCAGTCACTTTACCTTCGATCACCCGCTGAGAACTTTCGTTGCGTACTCGTAACCGTTCGCCGATGCTGGCATCGCTGAGAGCGATACCACTGGAGGTAATCTCAATGCCACTTTGTCCAGCGATGAGAGTAACAGTTTCGCCACGGCGGACTGCAGGCGTCATTTTGACAGATCGGGGTGAGATCACCTTACCTATCATTAGCGCATGCTGTAATTGCCGGCCGATCAATTGTTGGGGGTCAGTTTCGTAACCACCGGGCAAGGTAGAAAGTTCGCGGCGTTCAAGCTGAATGTCGACGGCACTGAGAATAGTTCCCCGGCGTAGAAAGCGTCTGGCGATTAGTACTTGGTCGTAAATTCGAACATTAGCGCTAAGATAAATGCTCCAGGGTTTCGCATCAGGACAGCGCACTCCGACCGAGGTATTGCCAGTGGTGCGCGCGCCACTAGGCAGAAAGGCTTCCAGCGCTGCTTGGCATTTGGGTAGCCGGAGGCGGCGATCAAGCGATTGGAGCCGGATTTTCGGGAGTTCTTTACGGTCGCGATGTTGCACCGTCAAAAAAGCGTGAGCAGTACGCTGAATGTCATCAAGTGATTGTAAGGCAGGATCCGCTCTAACAAATGCCGGTACCGCCAGCCCACAGCAACAACCGAGCAGGAAGCTCCGAAAGATATGGGGTTGCATAGGTTTAACCTTAAATTAACATACTATTGAGTTATATTCATACGAAAATGAATTTAGCAAATAGTATGCCATTATTCTCTCTTCCCTTACATTGATGTTGAGCACTCTGGCAAATGCTACATTACAGAATGTAACATTCTAAAACTTAATTAGCTAAGCCTAGCGAGACAGACCGCTGGTCTTTTCCAATTCAATGATGCGTTGCTTCAACATGGCAGCGCTCACTGTCCCCAGATGGGTGTCGGCCAATTCGCCTTTAGGAGAAATCAGGAAAGTTGTCGGCAATCCTTTCAGATCAAAACCTGATATTGGTTGATCACCGCTCAGCACGATAGGAAAGGTTATGGATAAGTCTTTGGTAAACTGGCGAACCCTGGCTAATTCCAGTTCCTCGAAATTAACGCCAATGACTACGGCATAGTCATGATTGGCGTTATAGAATGCTTGCAGTTCTGGCATTTCCATCAAACAAGGTGTACACCAGGTTGCCCAGAAATTGACGACGACCCATCGTCCCCGAAAGTCCGTCAAACGTACCAGTTGCTGATCCAAGCCGGGCAGAGTAAAAGCCAGTCTCTGAGCGTTAGCAAGAGGCGCGGCTATCAGCAGGATCAGGATAAAAACCCAGCTAGGAGTGGACCGGCAGGGCTGGTAACAATACATAGAGGACATTTCAATGGACATCCCGAGCCGGATTTAGAAAAACAGCCGATAATTGGTCACGGAGTCTGATTAGAGTCGAATGTATTTTTTTTCCGTAACGCTATTTCCCGTGCCTTGATGGCTTGCCGGCGGGCGTCCAGCGCATACTGGCGAGCATCCTCGTAAGCGCCGCTTTCCAAATGGGTTTGCGCTTCTCGCAGCAGGTGCTGAGCTTCCATCAGGGTTTGGGGCGAGCGCTGGAGGGCACCCACTGCCTCTGCAGAGCGAATGGCCTGACGAGCGTCGCTCATTTCTTGCACGGGTGCCGTCGCGCAAGCAGCCAACGCTAGGATCGCGACGGCGAATCGCGTAAATTGAGTAATCAATGCCTTGAGAATTCAGCGTGGCTGCTGCACAAGAAGTTAATGACAGAGAAAGAATGAATGGTTTATTTAACTAAACTAGCACCGGCTACTGAAACCGTCAAGCCAGCCCGGCATGAATGTAATCTGAAGAACTCATTAGCGAAATGATAGTGATTGGATGATGTTTCCAAACCCAGGCAGGAGATCGAAAAAGATGGCAGAAATTCTAGTGCTGTACTATAGCCGTACTGGGGGAACTGCCGAAATGGCGCGGCAAATCTCCCGAGGTGTAGAGGAAATTCCGAAGATGACATCGCGATTACGCACCGTACCAGCAATTTCGGCGGTTTGTGAGACACTTGAGGACGATATTCCAGCATCTGGCCCCCCCTACGCCTGTCTAAATGATCTCAAGGAATGCGCGGGAATAGCTTTAGGCAGCCCGACCCGGTTTGGCAACATGGCCGCGCCACTCAAGCACTTTCTGGATACCACGGGCGGGCTTTGGTTGGCTGGCACGCTTTCAGGGAAGCCAGCAGCAGTATTTACTTCAGCTTCGGCCCTGCACGGTGGACATGAATCCACACTACTGACCATGATGCTGCCGTTGCTGCATCATGGAATGTTGCTGGTAGGCTTGCCGTTCACCGAGAGAGCGCTGCATGAAACACACAGTGGAGGCACACCCTACGGTCCGAGCCATTGGTCGGGAGCTGAATCTTCCTCAGCACTTAAGAATGAAGAGAAACAATTGGGCCGGGCGCTGGGCCGGCGGCTGGCGGAAGTAGCATGGCGTTTAGAGAGGGGAGGTGTATGAGCCGGTTCTGGCTCGCTGTTGCTCTAACCGGCTATTTTGGCCTGTTTGGATTGCTGTTGTTATGGTTCGCCTGGCTGGAACCTCCACATCGCCTGCCAGTCGCACTAGTATTGCTAATATTGGCCGGGCCATTGCTATTGCCTCTGCGTGGTTTGCTGCATGGCCGTTGTTATACCTGCGCCTGGACTACATTTCTGGCGCTATTCTATTTTACAGTTGGGATTTTCTACGCTGCAGGCCCCATGTCGCAGCCTTGGCTCGCCTGGTTGGAGATTGGATTCGCTGTCCTGTGGTTTCTGGGAGCGATCCTATACGTTCGTGTTCAGGGTCAGGCGCGCCGATCAATTGTAGCTGTCAATCCGGTCCCGGCAATTATGAATTCTAAGCAAGATACAATAAACTCTTAAAATTCCAGGCAACCCAATGTTGCTAAGCATTTTCTTAATAATGCTTCGGGCAGTTTTTGGAGCGATTTACAGTCCTTATTAAAAAAACAAACAACTTAATGAATTTTATAAGTTTTAGAGTAACTTTTGAATTGAATTTAATCCAGGCTATAAACTTTAAGCTATCGATTTAGAGTAGCCAAAATTGTCCGAACCATTGATCTTAGGAATTGTGAAATTAATGGTCTTGCAAAGCCTTGGCTGCTTATGCTATATTTGATTTTCTTAGATGCGGGGTGGAGCAGTCCGGTAGCTCGTCGGGCTCATAACCCGAAGGTCGCAGGTTCAAATCCTGTCCCCGCTACCAAATTCAAGGAAGCCCTTCATGGGCTTTTTTTGTGGGGGTGCCTCTAGAGTTATTTTAGTATACGGATGGCCTATAGCGATAGGCGAAAACATCGGGTAGATAGATGCTCGCTTGGAAAGGAACTGGCGGTGCTGAACTGAGGGTTGAGTGAAATTGTGCCGCGACGGATCAACCAGTCTTTAGGATGAATAAGTGGGCCACAGGCCCATTTTTTGTTTCCGGTGATCAAAATGCGCGAGGACATTCAGAGGCTCAGACAGATCTTAACATCTGTAGTGGAATCTATGGGTTACGAATGGGTAGGTATGGAATTTCATTCCAGCCGCCCCAATGGCTTGCTGCGGATTTATATCGACAGTGAGAGCGGTATTACCTTGGACGATTGCCAACGGGTTAGCCATCAACTGAGCGGCGTATTGGATGTCGAAGATCCCATTGCAGGGCGTTATACCCTGGAAGTGTCTTCGCCCGGACTGGATCGTCCACTATTCGAGGCTAAGCATTTTGAGCGCTTCGCCGGCTCACAAGCACGGTTACAATTGCGTGTGTTACTTGAAGGACGACGCAAATTAGCCGGACGCCTGCTCGGAATGCGCGGCGGCGAAGTGGCAATCATGGACAACGAGGGACGGGAATGGCAGGTGCCGCTTGAGCAGGTTGAAAAAGCTCGATTGGCACCCGAACTCTAAGACGGGATGACAGCGGACAGAACCGGCTGGGAGGCAAAACTACATGCGCGTTAAAGACAGCAAAGAAGGCAATAAAGAAATCCTGCTGGTAGTAGATGCCGTCTCTAATGAGAAAGGCGTGAACAAGGAAGTGATCTTCGACGCCCTGGAAATTGCGCTGGCTTCGGTAGCCAAAAAACGTTATCCGGGCGATCCCGATGTGCGTGTGGTGATCAACCGGCGTACAGGAAGTTATGAAACCTTCCAATGCTGGTCAGTCGTAGCCGACACCGCGCAGATCGAAAATCCAGACCGGCAGATGGCGCTATCCGAGGCCCGCCAGCTTAAGGCAGATGTTCAAGTTAACGAAGTGGTCGAATCACTGCTGGAAAATGCCGATTTCGGCGGCCGGATCGCTGCCCAAACCGCCAAACAAGTCATCGTCCAGAAAGTCCGGGATGCTGAACGGGCCCAAATTGTCGAAGCCTATCTGCATCGCAAGGGCGAGCTGATCAGCGGCACGGTCAAGCGGCTAGAGCGAGGTGAAGTCATTATCGATATCGGTGGCAACGTCGAAGCCAAGATCGCCCGTGAGGATCTGATTTCCCGTGAATCGTTCCGGATTGGTGAACGAGTTCGCGGCTATTTGAAAGATGTGCGCACTGAGAGCCGTGGCCCGCAGCTTTTCGTTAGCCGGGTAGCACCGGAGTTTTTGGTGGCGCTATTCACCCTGGAAGTCCCTGAGATTAACCAGGGACTTATCGAAATCCGGTGTGCCGCTCGCGATCCTGGCTCCCGGGCCAAGATAGCCGTCAAGAGTAAAGATACGCGCATCGACCCTGTAGGCGCTTGCGTAGGCATGCGTGGCGCACGGGTACAGAGCGTCACCAATGAACTGTCTGGAGAACGGGTCGACATCGTGCAGTGGGACGATGATTCCGTCCGCTTTGTCATGAACGCTATGTCACCTGCGGAAGTTGATTCAGTCATTGTTGACGAGGACACCCATAGCATGGATATCATTGTTTCTGATGAGAAACAATTGGCGCAGGCTATTGGTAAGGGTGGGCAGAATGTGCAATTGGCCAGCCGGTTAACTGGCTGGACGCTGAACGTTATGACCCAGGATCAAGCTTTCGCCCGGCGCGGCCAGGAAGATGAAGCGCTGATCAAGATGTTCATGGAACAATTAGATGTCGATGAAGAAATCGCAGAAATTCTGGCAAGAGAGGGATTTGCTGGCCTGGAGGAAGTTGCTTATGTACCGGTGCATGAGATGCTGGAGATTGCAGAATTTGATGAAGAAATTGTTGAGGAGCTGCGTGGACGAGCGCGTGATGTCCTGTTAACCAGGGCGATCGCTGCCGAAGAGCAGATTGGCGATGCCCGGCCAGCCGACGATTTGCGATGGATGGAAGGTATGGATGAGGAACTAGCAATCACCTTGGCGCGTCATGGGATTACCACCATGGAAGATTTGGCCGAGCTATCGGTCGACGATCTGAATGAAATAGCTGGCCTGAATGATGAGCGGGCCGCAAGACTGATTATGACGGCGCGAGCGCCTTGGTTTTCAAAAAATGGGTAGCCCGCGGTTCGTCTTGGGGGTAGAAATGACGGATGTAACAGTCAAGCAATTTGCGACAGTCGTCGGCATACCGGTGGATCGCTTGTTAGAGCAGTTCGCCGAAGCAGGTATCGCGGTCGTCAACGCGGAGGCAGCGATTACGGAAAAACAAAAAGTGGATCTTTTGGCCCATTTGCGCCGAAGCCATGGTGGTCAACCCATTCCGGGTGTAGTTGAACCCAAAAAAATCATACTGAAACGCAAGACCCATAGTGAAATTAAAATGGGCGGAGGCGCAGCCGGACAAGTCAAAACGGTTAGCGTCGAAGTGCGTAAGAAACGAACCTATGTTAAGCGCAGTCTGGTGGACGATGAATCCTCTCGCCGGCGCGAAACCGTAGCTCAGAATGAGGCGCTTGTCCCCACCGCCCCCGAAGCGCCAGCATCTGCTGTAATCGCAGAAGCGCCACGCACCATTGAGAAACCGATTGACGATGCGCTGCAGGAAATAAGAACAGCACCCAAGCAACAAGCTGCCGAAGACGAGGCACGCCGCCAGGCTGAAGAGGAGGCACGCCGCCAAGCTGAAGAGGAAGCACGCCGCCAAGCTGAAGAAGAGGCACGCCGCCAGGCTGAAGAGGAAGC